>Ga0081474_128689_pt1 | contig 132309 bp, 131 predicted proteins | sample OneHunmetagenome_2_FD_70978 | JGI IMG/M metagenome (GOLD analysis project Ga0081474, IMG submission 70978) | Ferrous microbial mat communities from One Hundred Spring Plain, Yellowstone National Park, USA v2 (version 2) | ecosystem: Environmental > Aquatic > Non-marine Saline and Alkaline >... | reverse complement strand
GAGGGGTGAAGGGCCTGGCGGCTCCCCCGAGGCTACTCAAGGTGTGAGGCCCCAGGTAACCCTGAGCGCCCCCAGGCCCGAGCGGGGCGCGGGGGAACAAGGATGAGACTCTGACCGTAAAACAGTGTGAACTCATGTAGGAGCTGAACCCCGTTAGCTGCAGATAGCGTTCCTTGGCTACAACATCTTTTAAACCCGCAGCACTTCTAACATTCCCGCGTAAGGCCAAGGTGACAGGCTTGCCCCTGCAACAGGAGGCCCTGCTGGAGTCCATTAGCAGGTCGCTTTCGCTGTCGAAGAAGACTAAGTTCGAGCAGTCGGTTGAGCTCATTGTAACCCTAAGGGATTTTGACGTCAAGAGCCCTGAAGGCAGGCTTAGGGAGGTAGTGTTCCTACCTCACAAACCGCCGAAGGAGCCCAATGTCTGTGTGGTAGCTGCCGGGGATCTGCTGCTGGAGGCCAAGAAGCTGGGCGTAACTGCTGTGTCAAGAGATGACCTAAACTCCATGCGCGGTGACAAGAAGAAGGCTAAGGCTATAGGTAGCTCCTGCGACTGGGTCCTAGTTCAGGCTGATCTCATGGGTCTCGTGGGCAGCGTCCTAGGGCCGGCTCTAGGGCCGAGAGGCAAGATACCGACGCCCATTCCTCCCAGAGCTAACTTAGAGGAGTTTGTGAATAACTACAAGAGGGCAGCATGGGTCAGAATTAGGGGACAGCCACAGATAATGAGCAGGGTCGGCACTACCTCCATGAAGCCTGAGGAGCTCGCTGATAATATAAATGCCGTGTTCTCTGTAATAGAGTCCAGAATAGGCTTGGCCAAGGTTGGAAGCATTTATATAAAGACTACTATGGGTACACCTGTGGAAGTGCCTGCGAGGTGAGCTAGACAATGACAACAGCTGTCCAAAAAAAGATGGGAAGACCAGAACCGCCAGAGTACAAAAAACTAAGAGTAGAGGAGCTCGATGGACTACTCACTAAGAACAGATACGTCCTCTTCGCCGACCTTGAGGGACTACCGGCTAGGCAGCTGCAAATGATAAGAAAGGAGCTCCGCAACAAGGCTTTCATGGCGGTGGCTAAGAAGAACTTAATATACTTAGCGCTTGAAAAGCATGGACTAGATAGGAAGGCTCTTGAGCCTCACCTGAAGCACGGGGTCCTACTCATAGCCACTAACGAGAACCCGTTCCTCCTCACGCTGACAATAGACAGACTGAAGATGCCTGCGCCCGCTAAGCCTGGCCAGGCCGCTACCAAGGACATAGTGGTGCCGGAGGGGGACACGGGAATAAGGCCTGGCCCCATGGTAAGCGTCTTCGGTAAACTTAAGATACCTTATGAGGTCAGAAAGGGCACCATATACATAAAGGGCGACACGATGGTAGCTAAGAAGGGCGATGTTATAACTCCTGAGCTTGCTAGCCTACTCCAGCAGCTGGGCATACAGCCCATGGAAATAGGCCTCAACGTAGTCGCTGCATGGGACGGCAAGACGCTGATACCTGGCGACGTGCTGCACATTGACCTTGAGGCCATGAAGAACGATGTGATAACGTCCGAGAAGGAAATGACGCATCTGGCCAAGGAGGCAGGGTTCTTTGAGGTGCCTGAGGTCCTGCAGATTCTAGCCGTAGAGAGTGAGCTTGAGACAACAGCAGCTATTAGGGCAGCGAGTCTGCCGCTAGACTCCGAAACGACTAAGATAGCAGTGGAGCAGGCCGTCAGCGAAGAGAATGCGCTAGTCGTAGCTCTTGGCGATAAGGCTAAGGAGCTCGGGCTTGAGGCTATCCCAGCGGCCTCAGCGCAGGCGCCCGCCCAGCAGGGAGGGGAGCAGAAGGAGCAGAAGAAAGAGGAGAAGAAGGAGGAGGGCGGCGAGGTCGACATCGGTCAGGGCCTGGCCGGCCTCTTCGGCTAAACCTTAAAAACAGAAGGGATTTGTTACCTCAACTCCTAAGCTGCGCCACTGCGAAGTCAAGAATTCTTCTAGCGAGCACCTCCTTTCTATCAAGCCCTAAATCCATCACCTCATTCGTAAGCGCGTTGACAAGGACTATCCTGTCATATTCGCTTGCAAAGCCATAGGTGCCGATATTTATGGGGTTGGCAGCGACAAAGGTAGCTCCATATTTAGCGGCCTTCTCGACGGCAGACTTCACCAACTCCTCATCATTTGTTGAGACGTCGGCAGCAAACGATATAAGCACCTTAGGCCTCTTAGCTATAGCCTTTAACGTCTTCGGAGAGGGCTTAAGCGTTATTGAGTAGCTGGCGTCACTCTTCAGCTTGCCACTGTAAGGAGAATCTACCGTGAAGTCAAGGGGGGCCGCTGCGCCTATTATTACATCATAGGCCTTCTCAGATGTAAGCTCGCCGATTCTATCTGCCATCTCTTCCGTCGTCTCCACGTGGTAGGAGTTTATGAAGTGCGGTACCTCAACGTCCATGTGACCGTAAAGCAGATCCACCTCGGCCCCTCTCGCAAATGAGTCTATGGCGAGCTCCACACCCATTCTGCCTGAGCTTGGGTTTGAGACGAACCTAACAGAATCTATCCAGCTGCGAGTGGCTCCAGCAGTTATCAGGACCCTAAGCCCCTTCATATCAAAGCCTCTGAGTACAAATGATGTGAATGCGCGAGCGACAAGGTGGGGATCCGGGTACTTGGCTGCCGACTCAGACTCGCGAGGAGGTATTACAAGGGCGCCTAGTTCCCTCAGCCTCCTCACCGCATCCTGGTACTGGGGGCTCCTCTCCATGCCCTCGTGCATCGCCGGCACGACGCCCACGGGCTTTCCATAGCCCATTGCCGTTACAGCTGTAAGCACAACAGGGTTGTCAGCAATTCCGTAAGCTAACTTCACTAGAGACGAGTAGGTGGCTGGCGCTATTAGCACGGCTGAGCAACTGCGCGCCATCTCCACATGCTCGATATCACCGTCCACAGAAACTACGGGCCTGTTGCCGGTGGCCCAGTGGAACAGCTTGGGACTGACAAGTTCAGCGGCGGCCTTGGTCATTACTATGTGGACGTCAGCCCCCCTCCTCATCAACGATCTCGCAGTGTCAAGCGACCTATATATAGACGCACTGGCGGTGACACCGACTACGACGCAGTGGCCCGCCAGTTCCTTTGAGATCGAGCCTGTTATGTCGAGCGATGGGTGCCTGAAGCCCAACCTTACAGCCCGCTAGCCTAGAACCAATCAATTTTTTAAACTTAAGAGCGATTATGCTAACGTGGTTTATGATTAAAACATAATAAAATATCTTATATCTTAAATATTTTATTCCTTTTGATTAACCATGCCTGGCCTGTGGAGCGACTGCACAAATCCTTAGGACCCACCGTTATTCTATATACTAACGGTATCTTACCGGCAGAACCCTGTATATGCAAAAATAAGCTATCTGTGCAGAGGCCTTTTCAGGCGCCTGTGCATGAAAGCCGAGGAGAAGGAGGGAGGCAGCGGCTTTTCCTACATAATTAGAAAGGCCACAGAGGAAGACATAGATCAAGTTATGGAGGTAAACCTGGCGAGCCTCCCGGAGAACTACTGGTACAGCTTCTACGTCCACGTCCTGAACGAGTGGGGCGATGCATTTCTGGTAGCGGAGAGCGAGGGCAAAATCATAGGTTACATTATGAATAGAGTTGAGGAGACTTATGACAATGTTCTCGTGGGCCTCGAGAGCGAGCTCCCTGAGGGGACGGGCAGGGAGGGAGGAAAGAGAGAAGGGCTTCTCGAGGCCTTAAGAAGAAGGTTCTCGGGGTCTGCGAGGGTTGGCCACGTCATCTCGATAGCTGTGCTCGCCGAGTACAGAAGGAGGGGCGTTGGGTCCGCGCTGATGAAGGAGGCTATAGATGTGCTCAGCAGCAAGTACGATGTTGACGCTGTCTACCTTGAGGTTAGGGTGTCCAATGAGCCAGCTATCAGGATGTATGAGAAGTTTGGCTTCAAGAAGGTCAGGATAATAAAGGGCTACTACAGGGATGGCGAGGATGCCTACGTCATGGTCAAGAGACTAAAGCCTGTAGTTGATGAAAAGTGACGCAGTTACACCGCCGCCTCGGAACCTCTAGGAAGCAAATGTCTTAGCTCGCGTAAGCTTGCCTATAAGGGGCCTGCTCTCCCATAAGCCTTGCACGATATTGCTATGTCTGAGAGGCCGCCTCTCCGGCCTTCTTGCTCCTTTCCTTCCTTATCATGGCCTCCGCCTCCTCTATGACCTTCTTGGCCTCCTCATCCACAGTTGCTAGCTCCCTCTCTTTTAGGTCCTCTGAGGCCGAGGGCTCAAAGCCCATCCAAACCCTTGAAAGCGCCTCTCCGGCCTCTGAGATTTCCCTTGTAATCCCAGGATCCAGGTAGTTGTACTCATACATCAGCTTCTTTACGACAGTAGCAACGGTTGCGATACCCTTCCAGTCGACCACGCCAGTTACAACAAGGGTCTCTATTCTGAGCGACAGCCTCTCCAATATGAGATCTAAGGTCTCCAAGGACTCCTCTACGGCCTTAGTCCCCTCGTCACCCTTAAGGCCCCTCATCCTCTCGAGGTCGCGCTTTAAACGTAGCCTGGCGCTCAGGAGCGACTTCTGGGCCTCCATAAGTTCATGAATTTGTCTGCTTTTAGTATCTTTAGGGCTTTGCTGCCTCCTGAAGAGCTTTGCCAATCGCTGCACCGGAGAGACTAGGGTGGACAAAGGGTTATATTTGATTCAAGTAAAATGACGTTTAACGACAAGCCTCGCCCTTCAGGGCGGGGAGGGGGTCGTCTTCTATCCTCTTTGAACACCACAGGACCTGAAACACCGCGTGCGGCTAAGCCCTATGTGCCTTATGATATAACTTTTATTAATTAAAATAAATTAGAAAAATAATAAGAAAGACCTTATAGGCCCTCTTAAAAACTAGAAGAGCAGGAAGAACCATGAGCGAGGACCTAGAGAAGAAACTGCTGGTTGACAAGAGGACGCTCAAGGATGTCATAAATGAGCTCAAGCAGTGGAGCGCCCCAGCCACGGTTCTCCTAAGCCTCTATGTGCCGCCAGGAAGGCCCGTGAGTGACGTGGTCCAGATGCTAAGGGAGGAGCTGTCCCTGGCCGACAACATAAAGCTGAAACGAACGCGAAACGCCGTAAAGAGGGCCATAGCAGCCGCCATAGACAGGCTGACCGTGATCCCCAAGGTTCCTTCCAACGGTCTCGTCGCCTTCTGCGGCGAAAACCTCGACACGGGGGACTTCAAGTGTTACGTGTTCACTCCCCCTGACAAGGTGCCCGTGTTCTACTATAGGACTGACAAGAGGTTCGTGACGGAGATACTAGAGGACATGATTGAGAATGAGGACTCCGTCGGAGTCATAATAGTTGAGAGGGACCACGCCACCATAGGCCTCATAAAGGGGTCTCGAATACAGGTGCTTGAAGAGCTCGAGGACTTCATACCTGGCAAGCACATGATGGGAGGCCAGAGCCAGAGGAGGTACGACAGGATAATAGAGCAGATGGTTGACGACTTCATGAAGAAGATCGGCGAGAGAGCCAACGGGTACCTCCTGCCAATATATGAGGCGGGTAGGCTTAAGACACTTATAATAGCTGGTCCAGGGTATGCCAAGTCTGACTTCATAAAGGCTGGCTACCTCGATTATCGCCTTCAGAAGATAGTTGACCCGCATCTAATAGACGTCTCCTATCAAGGTGAGGAGGGAATAAGGGAGGCCCTTGAGAAGGCCAGCGACGTTGTTCAGCTGTCACTATATAGGGATACGATCAACGCATTTGAGAACTTCAAGCTTAACCTCGCTAAGGGAACGGGCCTAGTGGTTTATGGGCCTGACGACGTCGAGAAGGCGCTGGAAATGGGCGCCGTTTCAATGCTCCTAATACACGAAGATAGGCCTGACGTTGAGAAGTGGAGAGAGAAAGGCGAGTCGAATGGGGCAAAGGTCTACATAATACCTGAGTCCCTGCCTGAGGCTGAGTGGTTCATGAAGACGTTCGACGGGCTTGCGGGTCTCCTGAGGTTTAAGGTCGACCTTCAAACATAGCAGCGCAGCTCAAGGGCCCACTACGCTGGCCTCAGCGAGGGCTTCTATCCTCCGTTACCCTCTGTCTTATCAGTCCCGGACTCTAAGCGATGGCGAAAGGCATGGAACCTAATCCTCGGCTGATATCCTGCGTATCCTATCAACTCCACCTATATCCTCGATGAACTTAGCAACCGACGACGTCACGTACTCCTTCCACCTAGGATCGCCCCTAGCTATAAGGGCCCGTATCCTCTCGCCCCTCCACTCGTCTCTGTTAAACGTGGGCGGGCTTATGACCTCTACGCCGGCGTCTGAGAAGGCCTTGCCTATCACAGGATTCCTAGTCATTATCGCCTTAACCTTGGGTACATAGGACAAAACGTAGTAGGCACAGCCTATGCTAACCTCTAGGGTCTCTATAGTGGCCGTCACCAACCTGTCAAGGCTTATCCCCTCGTCCCTGGCCGAGAGTCTTGCCATCTCTATCCTTTCGCCGGCCGTGAAGGGGTTCCTCACGGTGTAGTTCTCTGATGCCATGCCAACTAGCACTACTACCTCGTCAAAGCCCTGCGACAGCGCCCACTTAACTAAACTCACGTGCCCTCTGTGAAACGGCTGGAACCTTCCGTAGAGGAGTACCCTCTCAGCCAAGTCCGCGACCCCTGCACACTCAAGAAGAAGAAATTAAAATAACCAATGCCCAAGCAGCCTGGGCTCAGAATTTGCGCCCATGGAGAAGGTCGTGGTATTACACCGAGGTTGGGGAGCCATACTCATGGATAATAGGCATAATCTCCGTTGTGATAGCTATGGCTGGCCTTAAGGCATTTAACATCCATACCTATGTTTCCCCGCAGAGCTCCATAATTGTTGGCGTTGTAGTTGGCGTTGTAGTTCATGAAATGATGCACAGGAACGTCGCCCGCAGATATGGCATGAGGTCAAGCTACGTCACTAACTGGCTGGGCGTCATAATTACCTTGCTAACGGCCGTTCTTCCTATCAAGCTCATAGCTCCAGGGTACACGAAGGTCTACAGCTATGGCTTCTCTGAAAGCAGGAGAGGTATACTTTACTCCGTCGCTGCTGGCCCCGCCTCAAACATAGTTATGAGCCTTGTGACCCTAGTTGTGGGCGTTATACTTAAGGTCTTCAGCACGCTTCCCGCGCTCGCATTCACTTCAATCTGGTTGCTTAACTTTTCGTATGTTAACTTCTACATCGCGCTCTTTAACCTCCTGCCGATTCCTCCCCTTGATGGCTATAAGGTGCTTAGGCTGGCCGTCTCACTCTGGCTGCTGATGTTCTTTACATCCCTTGCCTTGTTCATAGTTACTCTGTTACTAGTCTAAACGTACTGGAGGCCCTGACATGCAAGGAGATTGCAAGCGCCAACCCCAGGCTCATCATTGTCGTGCTTTCTTGCACACCAATATGCTAGGGTTTTAACTTCCTGGCCCTCTTTAACCCGAGGTGAGGCTTCGTGTCCCTGACCCCAGATGACACCGAGCCAGGCAAAGAAGACGGCAAAAGACGATGGGTCCTTAAGATGATTAAGAGCGCTAAAAGCCAACACAAGTTGTGCCCATACTATGATAAGAAGACTCAGGTCTGCTTCTTAATGGTAACTATGAACAACCAGCAGGTCAAGTGCGACAGGGAGGGCAGGTTTGACGGGTGCCCCACTTTCACAGGCTTTTTGGAGAGGATTTATGATGAATACACCGCTAAAAAGAAAGTTCTTCCGAACAGCTTCCAGGACATTATCTGGGGCATAACGTCACTTTAGTGCCAAGGCTCCACTACGAGCTCCTGGCCCTCACCTAAAGGCCCTGAGGCCCCTGGATTAGAAACTCTGCTCAGGCTACTCATGGTATAAAGTCAATATCAAAACACGAGTGCGAATGGTTCACTCCGCATCGTTAAGGTTGTCAGAGGCCCCCTCTAGCTCAGACCCGCCGCTGAGCTCCTCCTGCCAGTACTCCTCTGAGCCGAGGAGCTCCGTTAGATAGAAGTAGCCCTGCTTGTCCATAGTAACAACGTCGTTCCTCAGGAGCTCGTTTAGGGCATATCTTATCTTATCCTCGCTGGCTAAGCCCGAAAGATACCTATGAAAGTCCTTGACAGACATCCTTCCATTACGGCGAAGTAGGTTTACCAGGATCTCCTTTAGCTCCTCCTCATTGGGAGCCGTATAGACAATAACGTCGTTATCCTCATAGATTCTTGAAAGTTCATCGGCTATGGAGTACTCTTCCTCCGACCTACCCCTCCCGTCGCTCATATCTCAATACACCTCCTACCTTATTAGCAGCGGATACCTATAAGTTAACTTGTTTTCTAGTATAGAGGGAAATTAGTTAAACTGTTACAAAGTATGAAAAGCGCAACATCTAATATAACAGCTTACGTGTTGGGCCTTTCTAGGGAGCCTTCTAATATTAAGCAGGCTTAGCTCCAGGATTTGCCCTTCTCATCAATGAGTAAAGCAGTAGCGAGGCCTCGGCACTGCTGCCAGCCCTGTATGAGAGCCCCCTTATGTAGATAGGCCTCCCCAGGGAGAGCTCCTGGGGCGTGAATGGGGAGTCGGAGCCGTTGAACACCAGAAGAACGTTCTCACCCAGCTTGGTGACGTCATCCGAAAGGGGGTCTATGAGATCCTGCGCATGCTCCTTGTCTACTAGGAGCACCTGAAAGCCCCTGTAGACCTCTGCCACATCACTCAGCTCAGGAAGAACTACAAGGCCCTTGCCGGACTTGAGTAGAAGCCTGTAGGCCTCTGCTATGCCAGATTGGGCGGCAGCGCCGTAAACCTTCGTAGTTACCAGCACGTCCATACCTAGGCTAAGCACGACCTTAGCCATATCAACCAGCTTCTGAACGCTGGAAGTGTTATGTAAAACGAGCACGACCCTCAAGTCCCATCCCCGCTAGAGCTGGTAGCTCAGGTCCCCGGGTATCCTTGGCGCGAAGCCTGCTATCTCCTTCACAGACTCTTCCAGACCCCTAACAAGCTCCTCTATGGGGTCCGCCGCCTGAAGTGGATCGTTCGCGCTTACGGAGACCTGCCTCCTGCTGCCCCCCTCATATATGGAGGCAGTCAGGGCGCCCTTCTCAAGCTCCTTCCTGCCTATGTAAAGTATGACCGCCGGCTTGGCCCCTGACTCAATGAGTCTCACGTCACCCGAGAGCGAGGTCCTCGTGGTCTCCACGTAGCCTGACCTGAACCCCTTTGCTATCAGCGAGCGGTGGAGTGAGGATGCAAAGTCGATGACCTTCTGATCAAAATTGTCGCCAGCCTTTATCGCAACTACGGCGAACTGTAAGGGGGCCAGCACGAAGGGAAGCCTGCCCTTGTAGTTCTCCAGGTAAGCGCCCAGGAACCTCTCTATGGACCCTATCAGCGCGCGGTGTATTATGTAGACGTCCTCGCTGCCGTGGAGCTCCTTGACGGCCTCATAAATCTTGAACCTCCTTGGAAGGTTAAAGTCAAACTGTATTGTGCCAAGCTGCCACTCCTTGCTCTCCTGCCCTGAGCCAAGCCTTACCAGGACGTCTATCTTGGGTCCATAGAAGGCTGCCTCACCCTCGGCGGCGACGTACTTAAGCCCGTACTTCTTAGCTATATTGTCCAGGGCACCCCTTAGGAACTCCTCAGCGTTCTCCCACTCCTCCCTGGTACCCATGAACTCCGTGCCTATCTTGCTCTTATCTGAGAGGCTCAGCCTTAGGGTCACGGTGTTGGGGTTCATATCTATGTTGAAGAGCTTAGAGTATATTGTGACCATCTCCTCGAACACGGAGGTCACGACGTTGACTGCGTCCTTGCCAAAGGTTATTATGTGCGCGTCGTCCTGCGTGAAGCTCCTTGACCTCAGCAGCCCGTAGACGCTGCCGCTGGGCTCGAGTCTGTGAACTCTGCCCACCTCGAACACTTTGAAGGGCAGGGACACCTTGTTGCGGCGCCTGGTCAGCTCGCTTAGAAATATCAGTATGTGGAAGGGACAGTTCATCGGCTTCACAGCGTAGTCTCTGTCCTCAAGCCTGAACACAAACATGTTCTGTCTGTAATAGCCCATGTGTCCAGAGAGCTCGAAAAGGGCACCGCTGCTCACTATAGGGGTCTCAGCTATAAAGTACCCTCGTCTTGCGTGAAAGTTTATAAGTACCTGGGAGAGCGCGGCCCTCAGGTAGCCCCCGCCTATGGTGAAGAGCGGTATGCCATGACCGAGCAGCGAGCCCACGTCAGTCCCAAGCACCGGTATTGCAAGGTCAGGCCTAACGGCCACGTCTAGTTCCTGCGCGTAGTCCATGTGGTCCTTCTCTTGGCTCAAGCCGCGTCATCACCCTAGCCCTAGGAACATTGAAGCTTTAAAAGTTCCTCTGAACCATGGGCTTGCCCACCTCCTTGACGTTCAAGGTTTCCTTCTCCATGGCTACCGTTACTGCTATCGCCAGACCCAGCGGGCCCAGAGAGGAGACGAGGCCGTAAAGTAGACCTGTCAGTGGTCTCCTGAAAACTAGAGAAACTAGGACTGCAGCTGCTATAGAGGCGCCTGTATAGATGACTTCACTGATGAATAGCTCGCCTACCAGCGCGTTTAATGGCACTATGGACTGAAGGGCCAGCCCTACGGACGCCGAAGCCAGGGGTATTGGGTAGGGGGCACCAGCGCCTACGCTAAGGTGGTGCGCCCCTCTTTGTCCCCTAAGAGTGATAATTACATATATCATGATGGCTGTCAGGGAACCTGCCACAAAAGAGGCGAGGCCCACTAACAGGTAGCTTAAGGAGGAGGACGCAGAGAGCGGCACAAGTGATATTATGAGACCTGCGTACGGCGTCCCCGTAACGACGGTCGTAACGGAGACGCTAACCACTATTAAAACTATTTCGGCTATAAATGTAGCTACAAGATAGACAAAGCCCCCAAGCGTTGTTGGCGGCTTCCCAAAAGGCTTAGCAATCAGGAGCGTAAGGGCCTCGACCAGGGCCGCAGCCACTGCCACTGAGGTTGCCTTGACCTCGCTCATAGCAAATCTTCTCAGCCTACCACAGCTCCTATGTTGCGGTATAAGCGATTAAAACCTATCAGGCGTTGGAGATAAAGGTGCGTCGCTTGAAGCTACAGCCAAAGATAAGTGAGACCAGGTGGGACGTCAACAAGGAGCTGGAGCTCCTTGACATATGGCGAAAGGAGGCCCTGTCGTCGTCCGGTTCAGCGGAGTGGCGCGACAAGGAGGTGCTAGTGATAGACACGCCGCCGCCCTACGCCAGCGGCAAGTGGCACGTGGGGGGAGCAGCCCACTACGCGCAGATAGACATGATCGCCAGGTACTTTAGGTTAAAGGGTTACTACGTGCTGGTCCCCTTCTACGCCGACAGAAACGGCCTCCCAGTGGAGGTTCAGGTGGAGAAGTCCTACGGTATAAACGCTAAGGACATGGCATCAACTCCTGGGGGCAGGAGGAAGTTCCTTGAACTCTGCAGGGAGTACCTTGACAGGGCCGAGGGGGACCTGGTCGGCGTGTGGACTAGGCTAGGCTGCTCCTTTGAGTACTGGCGTGAGGGGACTGACAGCCCTAAGTACAGGACCCTGACGCAGAGGACCTTCATAGATCTGTTCAGGAGGGGCCTTATCTACGAGGCTGAGAGGCCCGTAAGGTGGTGCCCGCGCTGCGGCACAACGCTGGCTGAGGCTGAAATAGAGTACGAGGAGAGGGATGACTTCTTGTACCATATAAAGTACAGGCTCGCCGACTCTGGGGAGGAGCTGGTCGTTGCCACCTCTAGGCCTGAGCTCCTGCCTGCCTGCGCTGCACTAGCATATAACCCGCAGGACAGCAGGTACAGGGGCCTGGCGGGCAGGAAGGCCATAGCACCCCTCTTCGGCAACGAGGTTATCATTGTTGAACATCCGGGCGTCGACATGAACTTCGGCACCGGGCTTGAGATGATCTGCAGCTACGGCGATGAGGACGACGTGAGGCTATTCAGGGAGCTTAACTTGAAGCCGAAGGTTATAATTAATGAGAAGGGGGTCATGACTCAGGACGCGGGCTTCCTCGCAGGCCTGAGCGTAGAGGAGGCCCGCAGGAAGGTCGCAGAGGAGTTGGAGAAGCAGGGCCTGTTAGTGAAGAAAGAGAGGATCAGGCATAGCGTGCCGATATGCTGGAGGTGCAAGACGCCGCTTCAGATAATAAACAGATCGGAGATCTTCCTCAGGCAACTTGACCTGAGGGAGCAGTTGAGGGAGCTTATAAATAAGCTTGACATGAGGCCCGAGTTCCACAAGAAGAAGCTCTTGCAGTGGCTTGACGCAATAGCGATGGACTGGCCCATATCAAGGGACCGCTACTACGGCACCGAGATACCCCTGTGGCGCTGCACCAAGTGCGGCTCGCTCCTGGTGCCAGAGCCTGGAAGGTACTACAGGCCATGGGAGGAGCAGCCGCCCTGGGACAGGTGCCCCGTCTGCGGCGCCCCCAAGGAGTACCTTAAGGGTGAGACCCGCGTCTTCGACACGTGGTTCGACTCCAGCATATCCATGCTCTACGCGACCAAGTGGATGGAGGACCCTGAGTTCTTCAGGAAGGCGTCCTCTAGCGTCCTGAGGCCGCAGGGCGAAGACATAATAAGGACGTGGCTTTACTACTCGCTCCTAAGGGTCTACCAGCTCACGGGGAAGTCAGCTTTCAGGTGGGTAAGGATAACCGGCATGGGGCTCGACCCTAAGGGCAGACCCATGCACAAGAGCCTTGGCAACGTTATAGACCCAGACCCCATAATAGCTAAGTACGGCGCTGACGCCTTCCGCTTCTGGGCAGCCTCGTCAGCGAGGCTGGGCTACGACTACAGGTATGACGAAAAGAAGGTCGTAACCGGCAGGAACTTTGCAACTAAGCTGTGGAACCTTGCTAGGTTCATATCATCCTTCCCGGAGCCGCAGGAGGCCAAGCTGAGGCGCATAGACAGCGCCTTCCTGGCCCTCGCGCAGAAGTACATAGATGCGGCCATCAGCGGATATGAGAACCTAGACGTGTACGAGCCTGCTGTGCAGCTCTACGAGCTGGCCTGGAACGTCTTCGCGTCACACTACGTCGAGCTAGTCAAGGACAGGGCCTACTCTGAGAGCTACCCTGAGGAGGAGAGGGCGTCGGCCTGGTACACGCTGCACAGGATTTACAGGTCCATCATAGTCCTCCTCTCGCCGATAATGCCCTTCGTCACGGACTTCATATATAGACAGCTCTACGGCAGAAGCGTGCACTCAGAGAGGCTGCCGGGCAAGCTCTTAGAGGGACCTGACGTGGACCAGCTGGCGGAGGACGCAAGGCTAATAATGAGCGTCAACAATGCCGTGTGGGCCTACAAAAAGTCCAAGGGGCTTAAGCTCAGCGAGCCCCTGGAGGGCTCGACAGTAATGATACCTGCGAGGCTGGCCTCCTACATTGAGGACCTGCGGTCATTCCACAAGGTCAACTTTAATACCTACGTCGATGAGAGACCGACAGGAACGGAGATAGGGCCCGGCATTTATATAACCTCTGCCCAATAAGGCCCTTAAGTCCTCAGGGCTTTAGTCTAACTTTGACGGGTCGCCGATGGGCGTTTCTTTTGACGCCCTGGACTTCGTCCTCTGACGTAAGCCTGTTGCAATGGGCTGTTATGAACAACCTGCGTGCAGAGCTTTAGTTCCGATACGTGCATAACTGAGTGGGACCCATTCATGATAACCGTAGTGGGAGGCGCCGGAAGGGTAGGAGTCACAACAGGCGCCATGGTACTTCTTAGGGACCTGGACGATGTGATGCTTATAGACATAAAGCCCAACGCGCCTCAGGGTGAGGCGCTGGACCTGAATCACATGGCCGCGGTCCTAGGCATCTCAAGGAGGGCCTACGGCTCCAACGACTACAAGGACATGGCGGGATCTGACGTAGTTATAGTTACGGCTGGCTTCCCAAGGAAGGCTGGTCAGACCAGGGAGGAACTGCTCAAGGTAAACGCTGACGTCATGAAGCAGGTAGCCGACAACATAAAGGAGTACGCGCCTAACTCGAAGGTCCTGGTCCTCACGAATCCCTCGGACGCCATGACCTATGTCATGTATAAGAAGTTGGGCTTCCCGAGGGAGAGGGTGATAGGCTTCAGCGGCCTCCTAGACTCGCCAAGGCTGGCCTACTACGCCTCCGTCAAGCTTAACATATCGGCTGCCTCAATACAGCCTATAGTCCTCGGTATGCATGGCGAGAATATGTTCCCAGCGCCTAGGCTCTCCACTGTTGGCGGCGTTCCCCTGACCTCGCTCATGAGCCAGAAGGACATAGACGAGATAGTGAAGCAGACCGTAAACGCGGGCGCCGATATAATAAAGCTGAGGGGCTACAGCAGCAACTGGGCCCCTGCGGCCGGCCTGGCCCTGATGGCTGAGGCCGTAAAGAAGGACCAGCGCAAGGTCTACATAGTTAGCGCCTACCTCAATGGCGAGTACGGCTATCGCGATGTAATAGCTGAGGTGCCAGCCGTCCTCGGGCGCAACGGGATCGAGAAGATACTTGAGCTCCCGCTCAACGAGGAGGAGAAGAAAGGTCTCGACAAGAGCATCAGCGCGGTCAGGGACCTGATCAACGCCCTTCCGCCAGAGTACAAGTGAAGGCCCTATTTTAACAGCCCTTTATTTATCGCCTAATACCGTTTTAAGGCCTCTCCGCGAGGCGTAATCTAGGTAAGGCGAGCCGAGTTGGCCTCCAGCGCTCAGCTTCCTAAGAAGGTGTTCTACGTTAACATATTTCAGCTGAACTACAGGCCCTCGTCCCAGTGCGAGTTCTTCGAATCCTACGACGTCGGAGGGTCCTACATTGCCTACTGTAAGGTCCTCGAGAGCTACATAGCGAGATCAAAGGTGCGCAAGTGCGAGATATCATACCAGGACTGTCCATACAGGAGGGCTGGACTCAAGGCCCTCACTCCCGGCTGAGGCCCTACTGCTCGCAACTCGCATTTTTAAGATCTCCCAGCACGCACTAACCTGTTGAGCCGGCTGGGGGTTAAGCTTGCCCGAACTTTACTGCGAGGTGTGCGGCAAGCCGATCGTCGGGAGCGGGCACAGAGTTATCATGGATGGCGCAGAGCTCCTCGTATGCGATGACTGCTTTATGAAGCTCACCAGGAGCGGCCGCGCTGTGCCCGTCACCGCGAAACCAAGGGAGGTTAAACTAAAGCCGAGGAGGCAGGCCAAGGAGGAGGTCCTTGAGGTTGTCGATAACTACCCTGACATAATAAGGGGCGCCAGGGAGTCGAAGGGGTGGACCCAGGCAGCCCTGGCCCAGAGGCTTAAGGTCAGTGAGGCGCTCATCAAGAAGATAGAGAGCGGCAAGTACAAGCCTACCGTGGAGCTGGCGAGGAAGATAGAGGCCCTCCTAAATGTTAAGCTGCTCCAGCCCATTGAGAGCGAGGGTGAAGGCGAGGAGCCTCCTGAGGACGCCCTGACCTTTGGCGATGTGGCTGTGGTTAGGAGGGACAGAAGTTCTTGAGCTTAGCTAAGGGGGCTGGGGCCAGGAGGGCTCTCCTAGTCATCTCGCGCGACCACATAAGCCACCTGGAGGAGGCCTTAGCTATAGCGGAGAGCGCTAGCTATGAGGTCGTTGACATAGTAAGGAGGCCCAAGCCTGGCAGGAGGCTCAGCGACGAGGCCGTGAAAAACATCAGTGCGAGGGCTCAGGAGCTCGGCGTCGACGCCATCATATACTACGGCAACCTGGAGCCCTCCTCCATGTATAAGCTTGAGAGGGCCTCAAAGGTCAAGGTGCTTGACAGGGTCCTTATCATACTTGAGATATTCGCGCTTCACGCAGGGTCCAAGGAGGCTAAGCTTCAGATCGAGATGGCCAGGCTGAAGCACGAGCTCCCCCTGGTAAGGGAGTACATAAGGAGGGCTAAGCTCGGGGAACAGGTGGACTTCCTGGGCCCTGGCAGGTACGCCTTCGAGTCCTATGAGAAGTACATGATAAGCAGGATAGCCAGGATACGCAGGGAGCTCGACGAGCTCAGGCGAAGGGTGAGGACTCAGGAGCTGGCCAGGAGGGACAGCGGCTTCATACTGGCCTCGATAGTGGGCTACGCGTCCGCTGGGAAGACCTCCATATTCAATGCCATAACCGGTGAGAGGCAGCCCACAGGGCCCGAGTACTTCACGACCCTCTTCGCCAAGCATAAGCTTGTGGATTACAGGGGGGCTAAGATAATGCTGATAGACACCGTTGGCTTTGTGAGGGATGTGCCGGCGGAGATCATAGAGTCCTTCTACTCCACGCTTCAGGAGGCGGCCCTCGCCGACGTCCTGATATTTGTGATAGACTCCTCTGAGGATAGCGACACAATTAAGGAGAAGCTGCAGGCCGGCATCTCTGTTCTGAGCAAGCTAAATGCAATCAACAAGCCCATAATATTGGCGCTTAACAAGGTGGACCTCGCGCCTGAGGTGGAGCTGGGCGCCAAGGAGTCCACGGTGAGCAAGCTGGCGGCCCTGGCGGGCCTCAGGGCCCAAGTTGTTAGGGTCTCAGCGCTTAAGGGCCTCAACCTTGACCTACTGCTTGAGAAGGTGGCCAGCAGTGTCGGAAGGCCTGGAGAGCCTACCGAGGCAGTACGGCAGGGTGTACGTGCTAAGGCTGGGACACAGGCCGGCGCGTGACAAGCGCGTCACGACTCACGTGGCCTTAGTGGCTAGGGCCTTTGGAGCTAACGGCTTCGTCCTAGAGGGCGTGTGCGACGACTCCGTCTACAGCTCGTTGGCTAAGGCCTCTAAGACCTGGGGCGGCATGATAAGTTACGAGTGCGGCGTTGATGGTCATGAATACGTAAAGGCGTGGAAGGCCTCAGGTGGCGAGATCATACACCTGACTATGTATGGCCTTCCACTTGATGACGTTATAGGCAAAGTCTCCTCCTCGCCCAAGCCTAAGCTGGTAGTCGTTGGCTCGCAGAAGGTCGAGTCGTTCTACTACATGAACTCTGACTACAACGTGGCGGTGGGGTGGCAGCCCCACAGCGAGGTGGCGGCCCTTGCACTGTTCTTGGATAGATTATTTAAAGGTCGGGAGCTCTATTACTACTATTCGGACGCCACAGCTATCATAATGCCGAGCGAGAGAGGGAAGAGGGTTGAGCGGAGAGAACGGAAGTGAAGAGGAGAGCAGGGGCCTTAAGAGCCTCAGGCAGCTCATAAGGATACTGTCAGTGAAGTCTGGCATTGATGAGGCTATGGCTGACGATCTCTTTGACTTCCTGCTCACCGTTGACCCTGAGAAGGGGATAAGCGACGAGGAGGTCGAGCAGATAAAGGGGTACAAACAGGCAGACGTAAGGAAGGTGTTCAGGATATTCTATGATTTAAGGATAGCTTCGTACCGCCGTGGGAAGCACCCTGACACAGGGGCCACGAGGTACTACTGGTACCTCGACTCAAGGGACGCGGACCTGGCGCTCCTCAGGCGTAAGCTACAGGTGCTTGAGAAGCTCAAGATGAGACTAAAGTATGAGAAGGAGAACGAGTTCTACGTCTGCCCAAAGGACGGGGCCAGGTACACCTTTGACTACGCCTACGAGTACCAGTTCACCTGCCCCAAGTGCGGCACTATGCTTGTACCTGACGACAACAGCAAATATGTAAAGGTGCTGGAGGACCGCATATCAAGGCTTGAGGAGGAGATCAAGAAGGATGAGAGGCGGGGTTTTGGCCGTTGACCTCTTCTCGGGGGCCGGAGGCTTCTCAAGGGGCTTTGAGCTGGCAGGCTTTAACGTTGCTGTCGCTGTTGAGAATGACCCGCCCGTCGCCAAGACATATAAGGCGAACTTCCCTCACACCTACCTCATAGCTGACGACGTTAAGGATGTGAGCGAGGTCACGATTAAGGACGTGAGCGGCCTGGGAAGGGGCGACTTTGACGTTGTTATAGCGAGCCCTCCCTGTGAGCCCTTCACACCAACCAACAGAAAGAGGATGCAGGACCCCACCGACAGGATACTAACTGACCCCATCGGCCAGCTCTACCTTCACGCCATAAGGCTGATAGGCGAGCTGAAGCCCAAGTACTTCGTCATAGAGAACGTGAGCGGCGTCGCGGAGGGCCCCATAAGGAAGGTCATTGAGGGCGAGCTGAGGCGCAACGGCTACGAGAGCATCTACTTTAATATAGTGCACTCCGAGAAGCACGGCGCCCCCAACGAGAGGGTCAGGGCCTTCGTGTCTAACGTGGAGCTGAGGCTCAAGCGGTCAGCGCCCGTCACTGTTGAGGAGGCCCTAAGGGGTCTCCCTGAGCCGGGGAGCCCCTGGCCTCCTAACCATGACTATCCTCAGCCGCTCAGCAGGAGGCTCGAGAGGAAGGTGAGCAGGGTAGCGTGGGGTAGGGCGATGATAACCTTCGAGGGCGCCGACTCCAGGAGGTTCCGTAACTTCATAAGGCTCAACCCCAACAGGCCGGCCCCCACGGTTATGGGATCCTCCAGGTTCATACACCCATACGAGGATAGGCTGCTCACAGTGAGGGAGCAGGCCAGGCTCATGGGCTTCCCAGACTACCACGTGTTCCTGGGCGGCAGGGACTCACAGTACAACATGGTAGGCGAGGCTGTCCCCGTGCCGCTCGCCAGGAACATAGCGGATTACCTTATGGGGCTCCTCAAAGAAGGTGATTAGATGTGAGTTCCAAATATCTGCTTCCTCTTCTCCATCCTGTTGCGGACCTTCTCAACAGACTTTAACAGGTGCTCCTGTGAGACGTAGTTCTTCCCGTCCCTAATTGCAAAGAACCCGGCCTCTGTGACGACCGCCTTAAGCTCAGCGCCTGAGAAGCCCTCCGTTATGGCGGCTACCTCCTCGAGGTCCACGTCCTTCAACTTCATGCTCCTCGTGTGTATCTTTAATATCTCAAGCCTCCCCTTCTTGTCAGGCAGGGGTATCTCTATCAGCCTGTCAAACCTGCCGGGCCTCAGGAGCGCTGGGTCTAGGAGGTCTATCCTATTTGTGGCCGCCACAACCTTGACGCCCTCCAGCGGGTCGAAGCCGTCCATCTCGGCCAACAGCTGCAACATAGTCCTCTGGACCTCCCTGTCCCCGCTGGTGCCCAGGTCTACTCTCCTAGAGCCTATGGCATCTATCTCATCAATGAATATTATCGAAGGTTTCTTCTCCTTAGCCAGCCTGAAGACCTCCCTAACTATCCTGGCCCCCTCACCTATGAACTTGTTGACGAACTGGCTGGCGACCACCCTTATGAAAGTGGCCTTTGCCTCCCCGGCCAGTGCCCTAGCCAGCAGCGTCTTGCCGGTGCCAGGCGGACCGTAGAGGAGCACGCCCTTAGGCGGCTCAACGCCTATCTCATTAAAGAGCTCAGGCTTTATGAGGGGCAGACCCACGACCTCGTAGATCTCCCTTATCTGGCTCTCAAGCCCTCCCACGTCATTGAAGCTCGCTGAGGGCTTCTCCTCTACCTCCATGGCCTCCACGAGCGGGTCGTGAATAGAGGGTAGCACCTCAACGATTGTCGAGCCCTTGTTGTTGAGTGCCACGGAGGCGCCCGGCCTCAGCTTGTCCGCGTCAACGTTCGAGGCCACCTTAACCACCAGGTTGGGCCCCGTCGAGCTCTTAACCACGGCCCTCCCATCCGAGAGCACCTCCAGTACCATGGCCTCTATGTAAGGCGGCTCCAGGAGCTTGTTAAGCTCCTGTTTATAGAACTCCAGGTCCTTCTCCAGGTTCATGTTTAGCTGGGTCAGGTACCTGACCTTCTCCCTGAGCAACGCCAGCTCGTCCTCATCTGGCTTGTCCTTAGCGCTCCTGCCTGACTCGCTTATGGACAACTACGCTACCCCGTTCCCCATTATCTTAGCCTATGCGTTTTTAAGGAGCTTAGCCTAGTCCTCTGTCCGGCCTCCTCGCAGCCGCTGCCAGGCGTCTTCACTCCACATAGTTCTCGTTTATATTAAATTTCACACATAGGCTACAGGTCCTCGGCCGTCGCCCTTACTCCTCGCTGCGGGGAGCAGCCCATTCATGGATCCCAGGGAATCGAGTATGTACTTGCGCGGGGACGCCTACACATCTGGCGCGCCCACTACGGCCTCCCTATATGCGCTCTCAAAACTTAAGCTTAATCATTTTTAAAACTTTACCGCCTGAAGGACAGCTTGCCCCCTTTGTTAACTCCCCGGTTAACTAGCAGCCCTAGCTACTACTACTACGAGACAAGGGGCGCTGCTACAAGAGGGCGGGGGCCCCTAGGTGGTGTAATACTACTACCTTTATACAAACGGTATTATCAAGAGAGCTAGCGCGCTGGGCGCTAGGGTCGGCTGACCCGTCAATAATAGCGAGTCAGTATAGTAGAAGCTAATGCTGGCACTGCCTGAAGAGCTCCTTTACTGACTTTGAAAACCCAACCCTTATTCCAAGCCTTGGGTCTGTGTAGATGTAGACTATGCCCTTGCTCTGGAGGTCCCTCACCCTCCTGAGCAGCCACTCATAGTCAGCCTTGAGCCTCTCCGCAAGCTGATCGACGTACATATAGGTGACGCCGTACTTGGAGTAGTGGCTCAGGAGCTCCATAACAACCTCGCTCTCCTCGTCGGTCACCTTGTCCTTGAGGAGCTGCAGGACGCAGGCGGCATTAGAGACTCTTCCCTCTTGTTGTTTCTTGTCCGATTTATTAGTTAGGTTTGCAATGAATGACTGAACGTCGCTGCCCTCGCTCTCCTCGGCACGAGCCCTCTTGTTGTTTCTTGTCTGACTGGCAGAGCTCATCAGCCTCTGGGCTAAGGCCATGAACTCGTTGAACCTCTCGTCTCGCTGGGCCTCAGCCACCTGCCTGGCATAGTCCTCCCCTTTGGGCGTCAGGTACCACATGCCGAGGTCGTAGTCCACATAGCCCCTCGACTTCCAGTACGAGAGGTAGCTGGAGACGTACTTGGGCTCCTTACTTAGGACCTCCGCTATCTCAGCGGCCTTCATAGGCCTGGCGAGGAGGAGCACCAGTATGGCGTCAACGAGCTTGCTCCTGGGTCCTCCCTTCTCCTTCAGCGACTCCAGCGGCTGCAGCTCATCAGCGCTCTTCCTCATGGCTCCCCAGGCTCTGAGTTACACTATGAGAAGTTTCCTTCGGGAGAGCTAAGTAATACTAGCCTCTCCCAGCGCCCTGAGTCATCACCAAAGGCATGCAGCTGGCCCGCGACGCTCTGTAAACTGGGGGGTTTACAAAGGCTTGACCTAGAGGCGGGCTCCGTTTAAGACGTTTAAGCGCCAAGGCCGCAGGCTCTCGCTATAATTTCAACGACGGCGTTAACCAGCGCCGGACCGCACGCGGAGGGCACGACTATCACTGTTCCCTTCCCTGCGCCGCTGACCCCTGTTGACGTCACCGCCCTACCTATGGCCTCCTCAAGCTGGGCTGGGAGCCCAGGGAAGCCGAGCTTCGGAGGGTCCAGGTAGCCGACAACTACCAGCCTACAGCCCTCCGCAACCACGTAGTCCCTTATCTCGTAGACCTGCGTGAGGTCCCTTGGAGGCTCAAGGCTCAAGGTTATAAACAGGCAGCTCCTCAGGTCGCCCAGCTCGGTCACCGAGCACTCCCTTGGACTTATGAGGCTCTCCAGGGCAGACAGAAGCCTCAGGCCTCTGTCGGTTGTCCTGCTCCCGAAGTCGCCCTTTGTTATGAGGCTCTCCCCAAGGAGCCTCCTGATGAGGGTCTTGGTGGAGGCCTCGGTCAGGCCGAGCTCCCTGCTCAGGGCTATCCTGCCGAGCTCGTACCTTGACAGCCTCCTCAGGGCCTCAACGACGTGCCACGATGTGAAGCCAGGCCTTCCGCCCCTCTCAGCGGCTGTCACCCTCCTCAGGACCGCTACTGCCTCGCAGCCTCCTTGGAGCTGGTAGGACGTCCCAGGCTCCCTCATCAGGAGTTACACCCTCGTCTATCATGAATGTAGCTACGTCCTGGGGTAGTATCTCGTCGCTGGAGATTATAACCCTTTTAACGTCATCCCAGCTCCTCTTAGCCCTCAGGCCAAAATCGTCCCAAAGCCACTCAATGATATCATCGAGGGACACCTTGCCCTTCAGCTGGCTCAGCAGGGCCTCCTTAATTGCCTTGTTCCTTAAGTTGTCGTGCACCCAGGGCCCCCAGCAGCCTTCGACCTAGTGACTTAATTAGCACATTGTCTCCAACCCTGACTAAATCGGTCCTACGAGGAGAAGTGGGCCAGCTAACCTAGACCTTGCCACCATGGGACAAGTGATAAGAGCCTCGGACTATTCACTAAGGTAAGGTGGCGACGGCCTGCTAATGCCCGAGAGGCCCCAGGCCAACGTTAAGCTGCTGGAGAGCTACCCGGTAATGGGTATGCCGAAGGTAGAGGTTGACATCTATGAGGACAGTGAGGGCAGGCGCTACTACGAGGCCGTGGAGCCTCCTCTTAGCACTGACGTGAGGCGCGCGGCCTACAGGGAGCTCCTGGACCTCGCATCAAAGGACGTGGGCCTCCTGGACTCCCTAACAAGGGTTGACAGCGTTGAGAAGGCGTTTGGAATCCTCAGGCCTTACGCGGAGCAGATAGTCATGAGGTTAGTTAAAGGGAGGAGAGTTAAGGTTGATGACGCTGTCACAGCCGTGGCCTACCACGCAGCCAGGGACCTGGTGGGATACGGCCCCATAGAGCCCCTCATGAGGGACCCCTACATAGAGGACATATCATGTAATGGCGTCGGTATACCGATATTTGTATACCACACCAGGTACGAGTGGCTCACCACGAACGTGGTTCTTCAGACCCACGACGAGCTCAACTCGCTGGTCGCAAAGCTTGGCGTCAGGAGCGGCAAGGAGCCGTCGGTGGCAACACCAATAGTGGAGGGGGCCCTTAAGCGCGAGGGCTACAGGGTTAACATAGTGCTTGACGTCGTGTCGCGCCACGGCTCACAGTTCACCATAAGGAAGTTCAGGGCAGAGCCCTTCACTATAGTGGAGCTGCTGAGGTCAAGGACCCTGGACCCGCTTGTGGCGGCCATTCTTTGGATAGCTGTCTCCAACAAGCAGGGGGTGGTCTTCTACGGGCCCACGGGCAGCGGCAAAACAACGCTCCTCAACGCTGTCACCATGCTCGTGCCAACCGAGTACAAGATAGTTACCGTTGAGGACACGCCGGAGGTCTTCCTGCCGTTCCATGAGAACTGGGGAGGCATGACATCAAGGCCCTCCACGGACCCAAGGGTTGAGAACGTGACACTGCAGAGCCAGGTCGAGGCGGCGCTGAGGCAGAGGCCTGACGTCATAATAGTAGGCGAGATAAGGTCGAGGGAGGCCTTCGCGTTCTTCCAGGCCCTGGCGACAGGGCATGGGGGGCTCACAACGGTCCACGCCGAGTCAGCCGACGTGCTTGTGAAGAGGCTGACCTCACCCCCAATGAACGTGCCTGCAAGCCTCGTCTCAACGGCTAAGCTCTTCGTTAATATACTTCGCGTTGAGAGAGGGGGCCGCGTTTCAAGGAGAGTGACGAGGGTGCACGAGTCGAGGGGGTACGAGCCCTCGACAGATACCATAAACCTAGCTGAGATAATCGTGTGGGACCCCGATAGGGACATCTGGAGGCTGACTAGCGATAAGATAGAGCTACTTAAGATCGTTGCCGACCTTAGGCTGACGACCTACGAGAAGGCCTACGAGGACGTGCTGCGCAGGGCCACAGTCCTTGATTGGCTCGCCAAGAAGAACGCTGACGTAACGGTGCTTCACACCGTGACCAGGCTCTACGAGCGCGACCCGGACGCGATCTATAACGAGGCCCTTAAGGAGGTGAAGCGCTTTGAGCCGCCGTAGGCCAGATGGGCTCCACCTTGAGCCCCTCTGCGGCCTTCTTAGGAGGCTCAGCCCTAACATAGATTACCTTGTCATAGGCTCCGGCATGGCAAGGGGCCTCAGGGAGTACTGCGCCAGGAGGGTCACATTGATTTTGGTGTCCATGACGCTGCTGCCGCCGCTCCTCGCGGTCCCTGTGGCAGTCAAGCTCAGGCTGGGGGCGGCCCTTGAGGCGCTCCTCATAGCCTCAGCTGCAGCCACGGGCTTCATGGCGTCGCTGGGGCTGGCGGTAGGGCTGCCAGCCTTCAGCTACACATCAAGGGCTGACTACCTGGAGGCGAAGTTCCACGTCTTTGCGTCAACCCTGGCCTCCCTCCTGGCGGGTGGCCAGAACCTCTCGGAGGCTCTAGAGGGCCTGGCGAGGTACGCCGACGATCTAAAGGAGTTTAAGGTTGAGATAAACTACATAACGTTGATGACATCCCTCTCGCAGGACCCGACTTTTATCCTGAGCGAGCTGGCTAAGATAACGCCCTCGAGCAGCCTCAAGACGCTGGCAGACTCCTTAGCTAAGGGCGTGGCTACGGGCTCGGACCTGCTCTCTATAGTAAGGTACCAGCTTGAGACCTACACCAGCTACTACTACAGCCTGGTGGATAAGGTCACGGCCTCCGTTGGCTCCCTCCTCGAGATGTTCCTCTCCATAGGCATGATAATGCCCATCATGGTAACTATAATGGGGATACTGTTCTCTGTCTACCCTATACACGGCATCTCGTTTGTTTCCCTGGTAGTGCTGGCGATATTCATACTCATGCCGATACTATCGTTTATGACAGTGGTCCTCATAGATAACCAGGTGTCTAAGGTAAAGCTCTAGGTGACAGCCATGGCCACAAGGAGGGCTAAGCTCTTCTATGCTGCTCTTGCCGCTGCGATAGCGCTTGACGAGTACGTCGTGGTGTTCATGATAATTAAGCACGTAGCTTTCAGGGCATTCGACGGTATACCCGTCCCAATGGGGATACCATCAATAATAGCCTCAGACGTCATAATATTTGGCCCCCTGCTCCCGGCCGCCTTTGTGCTCAGTAGGAGGCAGAGCATTAACAAGAGGCTGAAGGCGCAGAGCAGGGTCTTCCTTCAGGTGTTCCCTAGCATAGCGGCATCGAGCGAGTCCATGGCCGACGCGCTCAGCGCTGCTGCAGCCCTGAGCGACAGGCCCCTCAGGGACTACATAAAGGCCTTCAGCGAGCTCTACAGGGTCACGGGGGACGCCGAGGGCTCCTTCAGGAGGATCTTCTCAAGGGTTCCAAGGGAGGTGAGGCTCCTGCTCTCATCCATAGTTGTCGCCGAGAGGAGCGGGGGCAGGGCGAGGGACGTCCTGGAGATAGTTAGCAGGTACGCAGCCGAGCTTGACAGGATGGAGTTCTCGCTCTACAACAGGCTGAGGTCGTACACAATGATAATATACTTGGGAGTCGCCGTCTATGGGACTGCGAGCGGCATAGGGCTATCCATAGCCAGGTCCCTCTCGGCGACCCCGGTGACACTAGGAGCGTCCCAGCTGTCGGAGGCGACGCTCCTGGCCATCATTGGCTTCCTCTACTACGCGCTCATAGTGCTCTCCCTCGCCTCGGCCTACGTCATGGCTAAGGCCATAGATGACTACCCGCCCAAGACGGTGGTCAACTTCCTCGTGCTCCTAGCCATAGGGTCAGCCACGTTAATCGTATCACTGATCCTAATGCACGGGCCAGGGGTATAACAGTTCGATTAATAAGAAAGAAAAGGAAAATAAAAACGCTGAACGGATAGCACAGATAGCGGGTGCGAGGTGCGCAGGGGCGTCAGTGACATAGCGGCCGAGCTAATGCTTATACTTGTGGTGCTCGCTGTGGGAGGAGCCTTCCTCAGCTATTACTACGCCGCGCTCTCGCGCTACGAGACGTCGCTGGGGAACGGCTATGAGTACCTGCAGTACATAGTTCCCGTGTCGGCCTGGTCAAGCGGAGGTCGCGTCTACGCGACCTTCGCGGTGGGCCCCTACGGGGCCAGGCTCGTTAGCGTGCTCGTGAACTCGAGCGTTACAAGCTGCAACGTCACAGTCAACGGTGCGGCTTACAGGCTGCCAGCTGACCTACCCGCTAACGCCGTCGGCTACGTTTCCTGCAGCTGGAGCGGCCCTGGGGTGGTGACCCTGGCGACAACGTCCGGGGAGGTGAGCGTCTACGCGGGGCCGTAGGTCTCAGGCCGCAATAGTCGGGGGCCTAATAATAGCGCTGGCCGTGCTGGCCTCCATAGCGGCGCTGATCTACGTCATGGATCAGTACAGGCTGAGGGCCCAGTACGCCGCAGAGAGGGAGCAGGATCTGCAGATGGCGCAGGAGCTGCAGCAGACGACGAGCGCCTACCTAGTCTACTTCAACGGGACCTACATAGAGGTCAGGCTTCAGTCCCAGTTCCCCTACTCGTACGAGGTCGTGGGGCTCTCGATAAGGTTAGCCAACGGCTCCCCCCTCGTAGTGACAGGCTCAGGGCCCAGCGCGAACGTCACGGTGGTGGGGCCCTACGGCATAATATACGGCCTCCCGGCCTCGGCTGGGCCGGCGCAGCAGCTCATGGTAATAGTCAAGCTTACTCAGGGCCTAGTGGTCAGCCAGGCTAACATGGCCGTGATCCTTAGGAGTGGTGACGCCGTGACCGCGGTGCCTGTGACCGTCTACTTGCCGCCTGGCACTTCCAGGGGCGTGAGCGTCAACGTCAACAACGAGACCTCCGTTATGGAGCTCATAGAGACCAAGGTAATAACCAACCTCGTGCTAATAGTAAGCCCGAGCATGAAGATAGCTATACCCAAGGCTTACACCGTTATAAACCTCACTCCAATAGTACTCTACAACCCGACAGGCGACCCCACGCCCACGGGGCTCACGGTTAACTTCACGATAAACCTGAGCAGCGGGATCGTGAAGAGGAACGCCATATCAGCTAAGGATGGGACGGGCGTCGTGCCCCTCGCTAATGTGCTCTTCGCGATATGGAATGGCACCGGCTGGGACCCACTCGACGGCTGGATAGAGTTCTACAACTCGACCGCGGCAGAGGTCTGGGTAAAGCTTGACAGGTCAATAGAGCCCTACGGCAACCAGACTATATTCATGCTCTTCTTGAACAGCTCAACTCTGGGCACCATAAACTGGGGAGTTAACAGTTACTACACCAAAAACCTCAGCACTGATAACATAGGCTATGTCATGCAGGAGGGCATACTTTACCAGGTGTACATAGACGCCAACGGCTCGCTTTACAACTCCGGCGGAGGCGTTGGAGAGGCCCTTTCATGGTCTTGCAATAATCTGTATCAGTGGAGTAACTACTTTATGATGGGCCTCACGTACAGCGGCCTAGGCGGATTCCTATACAACCTTCCCTTGTATGGCGTCAGCAGAGCATTCACAAGCAGCAACGGCACCTGCGTCTTCGCCTACAACAACGCTACGGAGAGCGGCTCGCCACTTTACTATTATTACTCGCCTACTAATCCAACTTTAACCTTTAATAATGTCCAAATAGGAACCTATGGTGGCCTCTTCCTCCCATATGGCGAGCCGCAGCTGGCGACCCCTGCTAACGAGCCCGTTTTAGCGTCGACCCTGTCAGGGGAGAGCTTGGTCAGCGGCTATGACGTGCTGTTTAACTATGAGCAGGGCTTCATAGGGGGCAACCCGTGGCCTTACGGCCTCTACTCGGCCCAGGTCAGCCTGACGTGGCTCGTGAAGGGCCTTGGATGGATTCAGCTCAGCAGCACCAACGTGAACTTATCTGTGACCACGGACGACGGGACAATGGTGCTCCTTGGCACCTCGCCAGGCGGAGGCAACTTCACGAACTGGCTCGGCGCTTACACGAGGTCAAATGCGATCCTACCCATATGGGCTGAGGACTACCCCTATATCCCAAGCTACCCGGTCACCTTCGCCAACCCGGTCACCTTCGAGGCTCCTCTCGGCTCGCTCGTAAATAAGGCCGGGGACTACAGGGTAGTAATAGAGTACTTCCAGGACATTGGCGGTGACACATATTTTGCCGTCTTTGTGCCAAACCCCTCCATGGCGGCTAACTAGATGTGGTACGCCCCGCTCTTCCCGCCAGGCGGCTCATACCCCTACGCGTTTGCCTCCCTTGCCCCAGGGCTGCTGCTAGGGCCCCCGGCGCCCGTTCAGGGCTGGATAGTGGGCTGAAGGTCAGGGGTGCAGGAGGCCAGGGCTATGTCCTTAAGGTAGGTCAGCACGGGCCTCAGCTCCATGAACACTGGGTCGTTGGGATTAGAGCTAATTATAACCCTGCTCACTAGGTCGGCCAGGGCGCAGCTGTCTATGGAGGCTGCCAGCTTGTTGCCCCTCCTGGCCTCCTCGTAGGTCTCCTTGGCCTTGGCTATTATCCTCAGGAGGGAGGCCTTCCAAGACTTGTAGAGCATCACGCTGGCTATTGCTGAGGGGCTCTCCACGTCCTTTATTCTCTTCTCGCTCCTCTCCAGGCTCTCAACGTGGGACATCAGGACGTCGATGATGCCTCCCAGCACCTCGTAGCTCAAGGGCTATACCCCAAAAGGCCTAGGCTGGCCGGAGTTAAGAGGTAAAGGGCCCCTCAGGGCCCTGTAAGGCTTAAAGCTAGGGTATTAGGGCAGCCAAGACCGCCTTCTCCGTGTGGAGCCTGTTCTCGGCCTCGTCCCAGACCACGGACCACGGGCCCTCTATGACGTCGTCTGTGACCTCCTCGCCGCGGTGGGCCGGCAGGCAGTGCATGAATATTGCCCTGCTTGAGGCCCTTTCCATCAGCTTTGAGTTTACCTGGTAGGGCGACAGCAGCCTCCTCTTCTCCTCAGCCATGCTCTCCTGCCCCATGCTCACCCAGACGTCGGTGTAAACAACGTCAGCGCCATCAACAGCCTCCTCGGGCCTCTCCGTGAACTTTATCTCAGCCCCGCTGACCTCAGCGTCGCTGAGGGCCGCCTTGAGTATCTGCTCGCTTGGCTTAAGGGAGGCCGGGGAGGCCACGTATATGCTCACGCCCAGCTTCGCCCCGGCCACCATGAGGCTGTGGAGCATGTTGTCACTCCCGTCGCCGACGAAGGCGAGCTTAAGTCCCTTGAACTTGCCCTTCTTCTCATATATGGTCAGGTAGTCAGCAAGTGCCTGGAGCGGGTGGGAGAGGTCGCTCAGGGCGTTTATAACGGGGACCGTGGCGTGCCTGGCAAGCGTCACGAGGTCGCCGTGGTTCCTGACCCTGGCCGTTATGGCGTCAACAAACCTTGACAGCGTCCTGGCGGTGTCCGGCACGGTCTCTCCACGGCCCAGCTGGAGCTCGCTGGAGCTCAGCATTATGGGCAGGGCGCCCAGCTGGTAGGCGGCAACCTCAAGGCTCACCCTGGTCCTCGTTGAGGGCTTCTCAAAGATCATCGCTATGCTCCTTCCCCTTAGAACGTCGAGCACCCTCTCGCCGGCGTAGAAGCGCTCCTTCATCTGCCTGGACAGGTCCAGGAGGAAGTTAACCTGCTCAGTTGAGTAGTCCGTGAGGCACAGGAGGTCCTTGCCCTTCAGCTCATGCGGGGAGACCACGTTAATCGCCTGGTCACCAAGCATCATGACAGTTTAAAAGCTTACGAAGAGCCAGACTCCTGGTCCGGGGACCGCCTTGCCTCCAAGACATGCCACCCAGAGCGAGCTGGCTCAGATAAGCTACCTCCTGGCGCTGCAGTTCAACTGGGACGTGGCCAGGTCCATAGTCTCGCTCCCCCTCCAGGTGGAGCTCAGGAGGGGCAAGATAAGGTACGTCTACTATAATGGCGTCAGGCTCATGACGCTGAGGCCCAAGGACTTCACATTCAGCATATCCTATGAGGCTGGCAAGATTATAAGGGACTCCGCGAGACCCCCAAGGTTTAGGGTTGTTGTGAGCGGTGACCTGAAGAGTGGCGTGAGGGGGGAGCACGTAGTCAACTCAGACCCGCTAATAAGGCCAGGCGACGAGATCCTGATAGTTGACCCGGGCGACAGACTGCTGGGCGTCGGCAAGGCCAAGGCACCCGGGTTCCTTATGCGCGACCTTGGCGATCAGGAAGTGGTGAGGCTTAGGGGAGGTGCTGAGGAGTGAAGGCGCGGAGCGTCACAATAGTGGTCAGGCAGCCCCCTGAGTACTTCAAGGGGTCCGTCCTGGTGGCCGGCTTCCCTGGCTTTGGGAGAGTTGGCCACGTTATACCTCGCTATCTTGCTTCGGCGCTTTCATTAAACAAGGTGGGCTACGTGCTCACGCCGAAGCTGCCGTCTATGATAGTGATGGAGGATGACGGCATAGGCTTCCCCTTTGAGCTGTACGCGGGGAAGGGCGTCGTCTCTGTGGTCAACAGGGCGGTGCCTGAGCCCGCCGACCAGAACGCCTACTGTAACGAACTGGCCCTGTGGGCCTCCCAGGTTGGGGTGAGGATGGCGGTGCTGGTGGGCGGCCTCAGCAGGGAGTACAAGCAGCAGGACGAGAAGTACGGCTACAGGTGGCTCCACAACAGCCTCTACAGCGATCCCAAGCTCTCGGCCCCGCTTATGGAGGAGGGACTTGGCGTCGTTGGCCCTCTGGCTCTGCTCCACATATACCTTGAGCACTACGGAGTCCCATCGGTGATGGTCCTCCCGTACTCCGCCGTGGAGGCCGTTGACTATGACGCGGCCCTTGTAGGCATGAAGGTGATAGTTAACGAGGTACTGGGGATCCAGGCTTCCATGGAGGAGCTTGAGAAGCTCGCTGAGAAGCAGAAGGAGGAGCTTGAAAAGATCACAGAGCTGCTGGCGTCGCAGGCAAGGGAGGGGAGGCAGGGAGGCACTAACATATTTATGTAAGCCCGCCCTGCCGGAACCTAGGTTTCAAGGGCTCTCGCTTGACCTTCACTGCCAAAGGGGGAGTTGCCGGCGCTCTTCCCTGGCGCCGCGTCTAGGCCAGAGACAGGGAAGCTCAGCCGGCCCAGCTCCCTTCCAACCTCAACGCTCCACGACTTCCTCTGGGCGACCTCCACAGCTACTGTGTAGCCCTCAGACCTGAGCCTTATGGCTAAAGATCTCATAAAGTTGACTAGGTCCCTGACTACATCTCCAGGCACCGGCTCGGCGTAACTGAACTGGGCAGTGGGGTAGGCCCCGCAGAGCTCCGCTGGCACAACGCCTAGGTAGGGCAGGTAGTAGGCCACCCCCTCGCCCCTCAGCCTGGGGCACATGCCGGTGCGGCTGAGGAGCGGCACGAGCTTAACGGAGCGCGCTGCCGGCCTGTAGTTGAGGAGTACCCACGTCCTCAGCCTGAGCACCCTGGGGTTCCAGGTGCTCTCCAGAGAGGTGAACCTGACCCCCCTGAGGTTGCCCTTGCTGGTGGGCGTGAAGGACTCCATGTACTTATAGTGCTTGCTTATGGCCCTGAGGGCCTCCTTAGCCTCGGGGCGATAGTTTGAGATCTCCACCAGCAGCTCCCAGAGCCTCCCCTCCCTGATGCTCTGCTTCACCCTCTCTATGGCCCTCCTTATCATGTAGAGGTTGTGTATGGCCAGCAGCTTCCTCCTCTGGGCAGGCGGCATCTCTAGCAGGTCCCTCGGGGTGTACTTGATGCAGACCGGGCAGGAGCAGGGGAAGTACTCCAGGTCCTGCAGCTTGACAGTGCCATAGTCCGTTATGTACCTGTCGTCCCTGGCGTAGAGCATGTATGAGGCGGAGTCGAACGTGTCGATCCCGAGGGCCACGGCGAACGGGAATATAAGTGGGTGGCCGGCGCCGAAGAGGTGGACGGGCCTCTCTGGCCTCAGGAACCTCTTAGCCGTGCCTATCATGTCAATGACTACATTGTAGTTGTACTTCTCCATGAAGACAGTAGGGCTCCCTATGCCGTACATGGGGTAAGGGAGCTCTGCCGATTCCTTGGCGCTCCTGGCCACGAGGTCAAGGTACCTGCCGCCCTGTATAGGGAGCACCCATACAGGCCCGTCGGAGCCTATGTACCCCAGCGCCTCCTTAGCGTTTCGAAGGGTCTCGTTAACGCTCTCCTCCGCAAGCCTCCTGCTCACGTCGCCCGTGGGGTGGTCGAGGATAACAGCTATGTCGGACCCTATCTCCCTCTCAAAGCTCACTATGGTCTCCTGCTTGATATCTATCTTGCCGTATTCAAGGAGCTGGTAGGCCCCAGAGTCTGTCATAATGACTCCATCGAAGCCTAGGACGGAGTGGACGTTAACCTCCTTCGCCTTCTCCCCGAACCTCTTGAAAAGGAGGTAAGCGTTAGTTATGACCTGATTAAAGCCGACTTCCTTAATCTCCTGGGGCGTTACGTCCTGCCTTAGGGGGTCAATCACGGGGAAAAACGCTGGCGTCTCAACGCGTCCTGACTTTGTCTCAAGGACCCCTATCCTACCTGCGAGCTCGAAGTCCTTTACTTTGAAGGTACCCATCAGCTCACCGTTACCCCCTTTGTCCTGAGGTACTCCCTGTAGAGCGTGTTAAGCTTCTGAGCCAGCGGGCCTGAGCCCTCAACGCCGTTCTTCGAGACCCTTATGGTCCTGCTAACCTCGACAACGTTGGCATCCTCGTACACCTTGACCTGTGACCTGTCTATGTTGCCGAACCTCAGCAGGAACTCCATGAACTCCTTCGCGTTGAAGACCTCGGACTCCCCAACCCTTATTTCCGCGAGGCGGCCTCCGCTTATTATTACCATAGGCCATGCTGAGCCTGAGGAGTCCTTGGCCTCCTCTATGACTACGGAGAGCGTGGCAGGATCAAAGCCCGTGAGCTTGCCCACGTACGTCTTGCCGTCTACTGTGGTGACGTTGACCACGTGATCGATCAGGCTGTTCAGCTTTGCAGTAAATCTTCGCGCGGGCTCCGTCGCTATTGACATCCGCCTTTACACCTAGCGTTAAACTCTGTGGGTTGAGGGAATAAAAGCACTGACATTCATCAAGTGAAGCCCGGGCCTCGGTCGTGTGCCTGGGCATCGACCCTCGGCCATATAGCAATTCTCGCTTTTTAAAGAAAGTTAAGAAGCGGGCTTTCCATGGTATGATCGCGGGGAGAACTACCCTCTAAAAATTACTATGATGCAGGGTTTGGGGAAAACCCTTCGCGACCTTAAAAAGGGCCGGCGACGCCGTTTGCCCCCACGCTCTCACTTCAACATCTTGCCTTCATTCACTATCGGGCGCAGGGACCCCACCTCGCCCGCGCATCATAGGCAATCAGCGTGGGCTCATGGGCAACCGTCATGACCAGCGGCGCGGGGCCCCCATCTGCGGCCTAATCCCCCTCGCCCCTGGGGCATAGCCCCATCAGGCGGGGGTCACCCGCTTAGCCTGTTATGGACATAATACTATAGAGAATCTCTATTGGCATTAAAAAAAGATTAAGCCCTTAGCGCCGGCCTTGAAATGGTGAGCTGAGGTTGGCCCCAGGCCGTATATTTTCAGCTACTTACAGGGTCTACTGGAGTGAGACGGACGCGGCCTGCATGATGCACTTCTCTAACTACTTCAGAGTCTGCGAGAGGACCGAGGAGGAGTTCCTGACCAGGCTGGGCTTTAGCCAGAGGGCAGAGCCCGGCAAGAGAATTATAATGCCGAGGGTCAGCGCCAGCTGCGACTACAAGAGCCCGCTGGGACCGGGCCACTCGTACAGGGTTGACATAGTTGACATAGTGATAGGCAGAAGCAGCATAACATACGTGTATGAGATTTTTAATGAGACTACCCAGAGACTGTCTGCAGCCTGCACTATAGTAGCGGTGGCCTATGATGAGGCCTCAGGCAGGTCCGTGGAGGTCCCAGTCGAACTTAAGGAGAAGCTCTTAGCGGCCGGCGCGAGGCTCCGCGATGAAAGGGCTACCGGCTAAGGCTTCACAGCGGTGCCCGATGCCCCCCTCAGCATCTCGGGCAACTCGTCGAGGCTGCCTATAATAGCTGTTCTCCTGGTTGCGCTGACGTATTTGATGGCGGCAAGTACCTTGGGGCCCATGGAGCCTGGCGGGAACTCGCCCCTTCTATAGTAACTCTCAAGCTCGTCAGCCCTAACCTCTCTCAGCCACAGCTCGCCGGGCTTCCCAAAGTTAATTGCGACCCCCTTAACGTCGGTCAATATTATAAAGAGGTCAGCCTTAAGCTTGACCGCCAGGAGGGAGCTCGCCAGGTCCTTGTCTACCACGGCCTCCACGGGCCTCAGGCCTTCGGAGGTCTTAATTACAGGGATACCGCCCCCGCCCGTCGATATCACTATCACCCCGCTCTTTACAAGGCCGTCTATTATGTCGGACTCTAAGATGTCCATAGGCTCAGGGCTTGGGACCACCCTTCTGTAGCCTCCCCTTGGGTCCTCCTTGAACACCCACCCGAACTCAGCTGAAAGCTTAGAGGCCTCCTCCTTGCTGAAGTAGCCGCCGACGTACTTAGTCGGGTTCTTAAATGAGGGGTCCTGGGGGCTTACGAGCGTCCTCGTTATTAGTGTGACGGCCCTCCGGGTTCCCTTGAAGGCGTCCTCCACGGCCGCCTGAAGCATGAAGCCCAGCCAGCCCTGGGTCATGGCATTGGCCAAGTCCATAGATTGTGCGGGGTAACCCTTGGCCAAGTTCATTATTTCAAGCAGGTAGCCGACCTGAGGACCATTGCCGTGGGTTATTATTACCTCATCGTTAGGGAAGGTGCTCGCTATGAGGGAGGCCGTCCTCCTGATGTTTCTCCACTGCTCCTCCGGCCTTCCGCTCTCCCCCTTCCTTAATATGGCGTTGCCCCCGAGAGCTATGACCACGCGCAATAGCGACACCGCTAACCTTACGTAAGGCCTGGCTATTTTGAGCTATTCTTATTGTTACTTTCCCTCTTAAACTCGCCTACCTCCCACGGAAATATTATCCACTTGTTAACCTGCTCTGAGTAATAGTCAGGGACCAGCTTAGTCCAGGGCTTCACGTAGAGCGCCGCCGTCCTGACGTCTGATGGCATGTAAAGCGAGAGCGCCTGCAGAGCGAACTGCAGGGTGAGGCCAGAGTCGCTTACGTCGTCAACAAGCAGGACTTTCCGGTCCTTTATTGGGAGCGTGAGGGGCTGCCTGAGGAAGGGCCTCTCCATCCTCTGTCCCGGGGATATGTAGAGCTTAACCTCTATGGTGCCTATGTCATCAATCCCAAGCCTGTCAGCCAGTAGCCTACCAGGTATGAGGCCACCCCTCATTATACACACTATAGCGTCAGGCCTAAAGCCGGAGGCCCCAATGCCCTCAGCTATCTTGTTGACGGCCTCGTCCACCTGAGACCATGTTATCAATTGAAACTTCTCGTTCCCGCCATGATTTATAGGCAGGATAACCACCTCGTTGGCAGGGCGGCCCCTCTCAAGGAGCCTGCTGTCGACGCCGTCAACGAAGGCCAGGAACCCAGGCCTCGGCATTCCGTCCTGCGACACGGCAGAGGAGAGCCCTGGGTAGCGTGCTATAAGGGCCCTTAGGGCTTCAGTCCAGCTGACACCCTCCACAAGTATCTCAGCCTTACCATCCGCGAGATCCTTTAGAGCCCCCAGTAGCTTAACCTTGACCTTAGTCAAGGGGTTGAGCCCCTTATGCAGCCTTGGCCTCCTCAGCCGCGCGCCTCTGCCTCTCCTTATTTATCTTTACGAGGCTTGTTATGTACCCTGCCACCTGGTTTCTGAGCTTCTTGGAGGACCAGTTCGTGAGCTGGGAGACGACCTTCTTGTTGTTTTCAAAGCTCTCATTGAAGAGGTTTGGGTACTTGGTCAGCAGCTCCCTAGCAGTTCTCTTAACTAGAGTTGTCCTGACCTTGCCCATTTTTACCACCAAGGACTGTGAGGGGCTCGGGCATTAAAAGCATTAGGAAGAGCCCGTAAGTCGCAAGAAAAGCTTTTATAGAAGCACTCCCACGTAACTCTAAGGAGCATTAAGTCGGGTGACTACATATGGCCTCGCAGATAGAAAACATGGGAGTTCCAGTAATTATACTCAAGGAGGGTAGTCAGAGGACTACTGGCAGGGAGGCCCTGCGCAACAACATGATGGCAGCCATAGCTGTGGCCGAGATCCTCAAGACGACCTACGGGCCAAAGGGTATGGACAAGATGCTTGTTGACAGCCTGGGTGACGTAACTATAACCAACGACGGAGCTACCATACTCGACAAGATGGACATACAGCACCCAGCCGGCAAGATGCTAGTCCAGGCCGCTAAGGGGCAGGATGAGGAGGCTGGCGACGGCACTAAGACCTCGGTCATATTCGCTGGGGAGCTTCTGAGGCAAGCCGAGGACCTCATAGACAGGAACATACACCCAACCATAATTATCCAGGGCTACAAGACTGCCGTTGACAAGGCTGTCGAGGTGCTTAACAGCATAGCTGAGCCTGTGTCCATAGACGACACCGAGAAGCTGATAAAGGTTGCTATGACAAGCCTTAACAGCAAGGCCGTAGGTGAGGCAAGGGAGTACTTCGCCAAGATAGTTGTTGATGCCGCCAGGGCCGTCGCTGAGATGAGGGGTGACAAGCAGTACTACGTTGACATAAACAACGTCCAGATAGTGAAGAAGCACGGCGGAGCACTGACGGACACGCAGCTGGTTAACGGCATAGTCATAGACAAGGAGGTAGTCCACCCTGACATGCCGAAGAGGGTTGAGAAGGCTAGGATAGCACTCCTTGACGCCCCGCTTGAGATACAGAAGCCTGAGATAGACATGGAGATAAGCATATCATCACCTGACTCCATCAAGAGGCTCCTTGACAAGCAGGAGAAGATTCTGCAGGACAAGGTCGAGAAGATAGCCGCCACTGGCGCAAATGTTGTGATCACCCAGAAGGGCATTGACGACATTGCCCAGCACTTCCTGGCCAAGAAGGGCATACTGGCCGTCAGGAGGGTCAAGAGGAGCGACATAGAGAAGCTCGCCAAGGCCACTGGAGCTAAGATAGTTACAAACCTTGATGACCTAAAGCCTGAGGACCTAGGGTACGCTGACCTCGTCGAGGAGAGGAAGGTAGGCGAGGACAAGATGGTCTTCATAGAGGGTGCCAAGAACCCGAAGAGCGTGACTATACTGGTAAGGGCCGGCTTCGAGAGGATGGTTGATGAGGCTGAGAGGGCCATCCATGACGCACTGAGCTCCGTCGCCGACGCAATAATGGATGGCAAGATAGTCGCTGGCGGAGGCGCCGTCGAGGCGGAGGTCGCTAAGTCGCTCAGGGAGTGGTCAAAAGGCGTCCCAGGCAAGGTGCAGCTGGCCGTGGAGGCTTTCGTGAAGGCCCTTGAGGCCCTCCCACAGACGCTGGCCACCAACGCTGGCTACGACCCCATAGACATATTAATGAAGCTCAGGAGCACCCACTCTGACCAATCAAAGAAGTGGTACGGTATAGACCTCAACACAGGCAACATAGTTGACATGTGGGCTAAGGGCGTAGTTGAGCCGCTGAGGGTTAAGGTGAACGCCTACAAGGCGGGCACGGAGGCTGCGACGCTGATACTCAGGATAGACGACATGGTAGCTGCCAAGAGGAGCACCACAGGCGGGCCAAGCGGCAAGAAGGAGGGCGGCAAGGAGGAGGAAGAGTCCTCACCTTCAACATCTTCAAGCGGCTCAAGCGACTAACACCACATAACGTTTTAGTGCATGTAATAGGCTGTTCTTTTGTGTATGTTGACAATTTTATTACTTTTAGCCAGAAGGAAGAGGTAAGTTTTCCATCGGGCTGTAAAGAGTTGCTGAGGCGCTAGAAGCAGGTGCTAAGTCAAGACGTGAGGCAGAGAGCGGCGCTATAAGTTAGTTCAAGGGCACAACGCCTTCCGCAGCTGTTTTGAGCTTCATATAATGTCTTTAAGGTTAATTATACTGCATATGCTCATCGGCGGGATCCCCTGTGAGGGGTGAAGGGCCTGGCGGCTCCCCCGAGGCTACTCAAGGTGTGAGGCCCCAGGTAACCCTGAGCGCCCCCAGGCCCTATGGGACCCCGAGCGGGGCGCGGGGGAACAAGGATGAGACTCTGACCGTAAAACAGTGTGAACTCATGTAGGAGCTGAACCCCTGAGCGAGATCTCACACATCTGAACTCCTCCCTGCCCTGAGGGGCGAGGCTTTCAGTTGTAAGGGGTTGAGCGCTAGGCGCTTCAGGGCAACTTTCATAGAGAGGTTATGTGAATCGTTAGCGCGTTAAGCGGTCTGTTGTTTATCGAGCACCATGGCATATTATAGGGCTCTTACAACCGAAAGCCTCGCCCCTCAGGGCAGGGAGGAGTTCAGTTCGGATCGACGTAAAAGTATGGCTTAGGATTATGGCTAAGATGCTTTTTAATTTAACCTGTCAATCCATAAGGCCTTTATGTCAGTACTCCTAGCTCATAAACGGAGGTTAGTTGTGGAACAACATGTAATAGAGTTGCCCAAGAGAGTGGTGGTCGGCGATGGAGTCCTGAAGAGCATAGGGGCTCACATGAAGGAGATGTTTAAAGGAGGGTCCGCCGTCCTTGTTGTCACAGGCCCCCACGTTCTCAACACCCTGTACAACGAGGTCAAGGAGCTTCTTGAGGACAGTGGGTTCAGTGTCTCCTACACCCTGGCCGGGCCCGCCACCGTAGAGGAGGCCGTGAGGCTCGCCGAGGAGGCCTCGAGGGAGAAGGTGGACGTGCTCCTTGGCCTTGGGGGCGGCAGGAGCATAGACCTTGCTAAGTACGCTGCCGCGGAGTCCGGGAAGGAGTTTGTGAGCGTCCCCACAGCCCCGAGCCACGACGGCATAACAAGCCCATTCGCTACGCTGCACGGCTTCGAGAGGCCGTACTCAAAGCTGGCCAAGCCACCCAAGTTGTTACTTCTAGATATAGACGTTATTTCATCTGCCCCCAGGAGGCTGGCCTCGGCCGGCTTTGGGGACCTAATAGGGAAGTACACAGCCGTCCTTGACTGGAAGCTTGCGCACAACCTGAGGGGTGAGTATTACGGAGCCTATGCGGCCAGCTTGGCGCTGATGAGCGCGAAGCACGTAAGCGCTTACGCTAAGAAGATAGGCCTTGGTAGCAAGGACGGCGTCAGGGCCCTTGTCGAGGCCCTCGTGAGCAGCGGGGTCGCTATGTGTATAGCTGGCAGTAGCAGGCCCGCCAGCGGCTCAGAGCACCTCTTTGCCCACGCCCTGGAGACTATAAGTGAAAGCCCGCCTCTTCACGGCGAGGCTGTAGGCGTTGGCACTATACTCATGTCATACCTCTATGGGATGAGGTGGAAGGAAATAAGGAGGTTGTTGAAGGAGGCAGGGGCCCCTGTCAACGCTAAGGAACTCGGAGTTAACAATGATGAGGTCATAGAGGCGCTTGTGAGGGCGGCGTCGATAAGGCCTGAGAGGTACACCATACTGGGCGAGAGAGGCCTGACTAGGGAGGCTGCTGAGGAGCTTGCAACGAAGACTATGGTCATTGAGTGACAGGCGGCCTTGTACGAAATCTTGATTGTATCTTTAAAAGCTTGCAGGGGCCCCACAGCTCAGGTGTGGGACTTGTTGAGCAACTACATGGACAAGCTCAGCAGGGGCTGGCATGGTACAACTACGGTAGGCATTATAGCTGGCGACTATGTTGTGCTAGCCGCCGACAAGAGAGCTACTGCTGGGACAATGATAGCTAGTCGCACAGTGAAGAAGATAGTGAAGCTCACGGACTATGCAGCAATGACTATATCGGGTCTCGTCGCTGATGCGCAGGTTCTGGCTGACGCCGTGAGGGAGGAGGCTAGGTTTTATGAGCTTGACACGGGCAAGAGGCTGAGCGTATATAGCATGGCAACGCTTCTTGCTAACATATTGTCATCAAGTAAGTACTTCCCTTACCTGGTCCAGCTGATAGTTGGAGGCTATGACGCAGCGCCAAGGCTATATGCCATAGATCCATACGGAGGCGTCACTGAGGAGAGAGTCACATCATCAGGCTCAGGCTCCCCAGTAGCCCTGGGGGTCCTTGAGAGGGGCTATAATGAAAAGCTGTCTCTAGACGACGCGATTAACTTGGCGGCCGAAGCCGTAAGGTCAGCCATATTAAGGGACTCTGCCACAGGTGACGGCATAGATATCACCGTAATAGGGCGCTCCACATATCAGGAAAAGTTTATACCTTTTCAGCAACATTAAAATTGCATAGGCGTTAACTGTCTGCCTCCTACGGTGAAACAGCTTTGGAGAGCGAGTTCGGCTCTGGCGAAGAGAGGCGTCTGGTGTCGGGGCTTGAGCTACGCAGGCGAATAGTGGAGGAGATCTACAAGAACCTTGGTGACGCCGAGATATCAAAGATAGAGTTTGAGGGGCCAGAGATAGCGATCTATGTAAAGAACCCGAGGTGGATGCTAGAGGGCGAGGAGAAGGTAAAGGAGCTTGCGAAGCTTCTAAGGAAGAGGATAGTGGTAAGGAGCGATCCCAAGTCAAGGGCTACGAGGGAGTTCACTATAAAGTACATACTGGAGAATGCACCTGAAGGCGTGTCAATAGATCCAAGCGACGTACAGTTTGACGAAGTCCTTGGGGAGGTGAGGGTGCTCACAGACAAGCCCGGAAAGCTCATGGGGAAGGGGAAGACGTTCAGGAACCAGGTCCTGGCGGAGACTGGCTGGAGGCTTGAGGTTCAGAGGAAGCCGCCGTTAGTTAGCAAGACTTTGACGTCACTGAACACGCTTTACCTAATGGCCTCAGCAGAGAGGAGGAGGGCGCTTAGGGAGGTAGGCGAGAGGATCTATAGGGACATGATATCAGGGCCCCGCTACATCAGGATAACAGGTCTCGGCAGCTTCGGCGAGGTTGGAAGGTCGTGTATACTGGTAGACACTTCTGAGAGTAAGATACTGCTCGACGTGGGCTTTGCGCAGAGCGGCTTCGGGCCTGACGCCTACCCACTGTTCGACGCGCCAGAGTTCAGGCTTGACGAGCTGGACGCCGTTGTCATATCACACGCTCACATGGATCATGTAGGCTTGGCCCCTATGCTCTACAAGTACGGCTACAGGGGGCCCATATACATGACTCCGGCCACCCGCGATATAGCAACCCTCATGCTTCAGGACTTCATAAATCTCTACACAAAGGAGGGCAGGGAGCCCCCTTACACCCAGAAGGACCTGATAACAATGCTTAACCGCACAATAACCGTAAACTACGACGTTGTGACTGACCTGTCGCCTGACGCCAAGCTGACGTTCAGCAACGCCGGGCACATACTGGGCTCCGCCTTGGTTCATATACACATAGGCCAGGGGCTTTACAACATACTTTACACTGGCGACCTTAAGTACTACAGCATAAAGGATAACAAGGCCCTTAGGCTTCAGCCACCTGCCAACACGGAGTTCCACAGGGTCGAAGCACTAATAATGGAGAGCACATACGGCGCCACTGAGACGCCAACACGCGAGGAGGCTGAGCAGCAGCTCTTTGACATAATAAACAGAACCTATCAGAGGGGCGGCAAGGTTATGATACCAGTCATGGCTGTTGGCAGGGCCCAGGACATGATGGTGCTCCTCAACAAAGCCATGCAGGAGAAGAAGATACCGGAGATGCCGATATACATAGATGGCCTCATATATGAGGTCACGGCAATCTATACCGCTTACCCTGAGCTGCTCTCAAAGGACATCAGGGACCAGATACTCAACGAGGGGGCCAACCCATTCATAGGACCCCAGATGGTCTTTGTCAATGACCAGAGCAAGAGGGATGAGGCCATATACTCCCAGAGCCCAGCGATAATAGTGTCTACAAGCGGCATGATGGTTGGTGGACCTATACTTGAGTACTTCAAGGCTCTGGCTGGCGATGCTAGGAACTCGCTCGTGTTCGTCAGCTACCAGGCCTCCGGGACCCTGGGCAGGAGGATAGCTGATGGCGAGCGCGAGGTGCAGTTGGAGGATGAGAACAGGCTGAAGACCTACAAGGTCAACTTGGAGGTGGACAGTGTTGAGGGCTTTTCAGGCCACGCGAGCAGAAGTGAACTGCTCTCGTTCCTAAGGAGGCTCACGCCAAAGCCAAGGACTATAATACTTAATCACGGTGAGCACGCTGGCCTCTCGGCGCTTGCCTCAACCATAAAGAGCAGGTGGGACAAGCTCAGCTTCGAGGGTGCCCCAGAGGTCATAGTCCCAGAGAACCTAGAGACCGTAAAGGTGTACCCCAGAGCCTCAAAGCTGCACAGCGCCCTACTGTATGGATGAGGGTGGCGGCTTGCCCTCAATACCGCCAGAGCTCTGCGCCAGGTGCAAGGGCTACAAGCTCCTCTGCGGCCTGCCAAGGTGCCCCATACTCGAGAGGTTCAGGGTCCAGGTGGGCGCCCTGCAGAGAATTACTGGAAGGAATGTCAACGGCGCCACTCCCCCCAGCGTCCTTGTAGGGGAGTACGGTTACCCCAAGGTATCCTTCTACTACATGGTTCCCCCAGGCAAGGAGGGCGAGGAGGCCACATACTACGATGCGCCTAGACTCTGGGCTGAGAGGAAGGAGAGCCTGGGCAACATAGTGAAGTTGAGGAGTGAGACGGTCTCAGCCTACCTGAGATTAGATGTAAGTGAGCCCTGGAGGCTCTATGAGACTGAGCTAGGCCTTGCCTCGCTGTCAGAGAGGCCTGTAGACAGCGATGTCGTGCTCAGGAGGCTTCCGCTGCCTCAGCTGAGGTTTGACGGCATGACAAAGCCTGTGGGACCAAGGGCCCCCGCGGAGAGAATAGTCGTGGGAAGCTCGCCTAAGCTGACGAGGAAGGTGGACGAGGCCATATGGGACGACGCCAAGGCTGAGGATATTATATGGGAGCTCTACAGGTCCGGCGTTGATATCTATAAGATACAGGACATGATGAGCCTTGGGTTCCTTGGAAGGCTTCACGGGAGGAGGCTGGTGCCCACCAGGTGGGCTATAACCGCGGTGGACGACATTATATCGAAGAGGCTCAGGCAGGGGCTGAGGGGCCTGGCCTCCGTGGACTCCGTGGAGGCCAGGGAGGCTGAGTACCTGGGCAACAGGTTCCTAGTCATTATCATGCCCGGCGAGGGGACATTCGAGTGGGTGGAGGTCTGGCATCCAAGGGGACTTTGGACCGAGCGCGCTGAGAGACCCATCATAGAGAGGGTCGAGGAGGACCCCCTGGGTAGGGCGTCAACTATGGACGGGGGCTTCTCTGCTGCCCGCCTAGCAGTTCTTGAGGGGCTCAGCTCTATGGGCAGGAAAGCTGACGTAGTTATACTTAGGGAGGTCCTACCCTCCTACTACGCGCCCGTGGGTAATTGGCACATAAGGGAGTCCGTCAGGGAGGCCATGCAGAGGCCACCATCAGTTAGAGGCTCGCTTGAGGAGGTCGTCGACTACGCTAGGAGGTGGCTTAAGGCTGACCCTGGCAACGTGCTGAGGTATAGCTCCCTTCTGGGCTTCAGGCCTAGGGCTAAGAGGCTAACAGAGTTCATAAGGTGATTAAAAAGCACATAGAAAGGGAATGAATGGAGCGAACATTAGTAGTAAGACGTTAAATATAAAAACTCTTTTCAACCGTAATACTGTACTAGGATGCGCTGACCATGCCTGATATCAAGGAGGACGAGTGGGTTAAAGATAAGTTGCAGGACGTGTTGAACAGGATAAGCTTACAGGAGAAGAGGATAACGCCGCAGAGGGTGCTGTTAACGAAGCTGATCCTGTCAAAGGTTAAGGAGCACGCGTCGCTTAAGGACCTCTTCGACGCCGCCCAGCAGGAGCTGCCCCGCGTGGGCATATCTACGGTATATAATACCATTAAGATGCTGGAGGGCATGGGGATAATAGATACGTTCATAGTTGGCGACAAGTTGAGGATAGACCAGCCAACACCACACATAAACGTCTTCTGCCTGGACTCAGAGAGGATATTCGACGTAGATGGCGACGTGGCATCCTTTGTCATGGATGTCCTGAAGTCAAAGGGGCTTCATGTAAAGAAGATAGTTGTGGAGGCTAACTGCTCGGCCAGCGAGGCAGGCACTGCTGGCAGGTAACCAAGAGGCCTTCGCTCATCTATCAAGGCCCTGCACAATTATATAGCGCCCCACCCCCTGATGCATTTGGTGGCCTCAAATGTCTAGGCCTAACTGTGAAAGGACTCTGTCGCCCATGCAGACACTGATGACATCAATATTTCAGGTCCTACCAATGCACGCTAACCCCCTTGGGATGCTGTTTGGAGGCGTGATGGAGGACTGGATGGTACAGGTCTCTAACATGGAGGCAACGCGCGTCGCCAGGAGGCCAACGCTGCTGGCTAGCCTTGAGAACATTTACTTCCTCTCCCCCGTTCTCGTGAGTGAGAACGCTATGATAACGGCCTGGGTCGACTACGTTGGCACCAGCAGCATAGACGTCAGCCTCCTTGTGGAGGCCGAGAACCCAATAATGAACGAGAGGCGCCTCACCACGTTAGCTCACATGACCTATGTGGCGGTTGGGAGGGATCTGAGGCCAGCCCCCGTGGGGTTCTGCATAGAGCCCAGGACGCCTGAGGAGGAAGCGCTGTATGAGGACGCCTTAAGGATAAGGAAGGCCAGGGAGGAGAGGATAAAGGACAGAAGGCAGAAGGTCTTTGATACCTTGCCCCCAAAGGGGCTGTTGGACGCCTACACAGTCGTCACAAACAAGGTGGTTATGCCAGAGGACGTGATGCAGAGCAACGCGCTGTTCGCTGGGAGGCTCATGAGACTCCTCGACGAGATCACGGCCCTTGTCGCCACCAGGTATGCTAAGGGCCCAGTGGTGACGGCCTCCGTTGACAGCACAGACTTCTACACGCCCATACTGCTAGGAGAGACCATAGTCGCATATAGCACGTTAACATATGTGGGCAAGTCCAGCATGGAGGTGGTGGCTAAGGTCATAAAGCGCGATGAAATAACTGGGGAGGAGAAGCACACCACCACTAGCTACTTCACGCTGGTCCACGTGGGCCCCACGGGCAGGAGCGAGCCCATAGAGCTCTTCAAGCCTACCGAGGACTGGCAGAAGAAGATGTTGGAGGAGGCAGAGGCTAGGAGGGACGCGAGGCTGAGAGCCCTTCAGGCCTTCAGGGAAAACGCTGAGAAGGTCAGGGAGCTGTTATCAAAGAGGAATGCAATGCCATAACCCATAGCCTTAAACGAGCTCTATAGCTATCGAGGCCGCGCCTCCTAGGCCGTGGCAAATAGATGCGACGCCCCTCCTGCCGCCGTGCCCTCTCAACACGTTTATAAGTTCAAGAGTTATCCTGGCCCCGCTCATGCCTAGAGGGTGGCCAATAGCTATTGCACCTCCATGCACGTTCATTCTATCATATGGTATACCCAACTCCTTGTGCATTATGTAGCTGTTGACGGCGAATGCCTCGTTGTTCTCCCAATAGTCGACCATATCAATAGACCACCCGACGTCCTCCAGCAACTTCTTTACGGCCCCCACTGGAGCGGCAGGGAACCTCCACGTCTCAACGCCATGATAGGCAAAACCGACTATGCGGGCTATAGGCTTAAGCCCAAGGGTCTTCACGGCCTCCTCGCTGGCTATGAGCAGGGTGGCGGCGCCGTCACTCAGCTGGCTGCTGGAGCCTGCGGTGTGCGGCCCATTTGGGGTGAAGGCATAGGGCAGCGACTTGAGCTTCTCTATGCTAGTGTCCCTCCTAATGCCCTCGTCGCGGTCGAGCAGCATCTTACCATTTCTCTCATAGGGCACGACGAATTCCTTCATCTCGTTATTATCCCATGCCTTGGCTGCGCGCACGTGGCTCTCATAGGATATCCTGTCAAGCTCATCTCTAGGAGCCTTGTACTCGGCCGCCGTCATATCAGCCTCCTCACCCATGACCTTGTTCAGCAGCACGTCCCACAGGCCGTCGTAAACCATGGCATCAAGAATCTGCCACTCCCTGCCTATAAGGTGCTTCATGCCCCACCTCGCCGACGACTGAATTATGAAGGGAGCCATGCTCATGGACTCCATGCCGCCGGCCGCCACCAAGTTGTAGGAGCCAGCGGAGATGTAGTTGGCCGCCGTTATAATTGCAGCCATGCCGCTTGCGCATACCATGTCAACAGTCATAGAGTCTATGTGGTATGGGACCCCCGCCTTTATGGCAACCTGCCTGGCGGTGTCCATGCCTGTCCCAGCCCTTATTACGTGCCCATAAACTAACATGTCAAGATCTTCCGGCTTCAGGCCCGTTCTTTCAAGGGCCTCCTTGAGCGTGAAAGTCGCTAGGTCAGCGGCTGGCACATCCTTATAGGCGCCACCGAACCTTCCAACGGGCACCCTCACGCCGTCAACTATGTACACGGGCTGCTTGAGCTTAGGCACCCCGCTCGCCTGGAGCTGAGGCCCCTGCAAGGTTAAAATGCAGAACAACACAAGACGTTAAAGTGGTTGGGTAGTGTTCTTCGCGGAGCGGGGCAAAGCAGGGACCTTAGGCTTAAAATAGTTGACATCACAGATAGCGGGGGCGTCAACTCCATGGAAGTTTGGTCAATGATTCTTGGGGGCTTCCCAAGAACAAAGGAGGTGAGGCACGCCCTAAGGGATCTAGAGAGGGGCTCCAGGTCCTACGTTGACATAGACTGGTGGATCAGGGCAGCGTCAGCGGCCATTATAGGGGCTCAGGAGACCCTGGGCTTCAGGTATGTTACTGATGGCATGGTTGACTGGCATGACATATTTAGGCCTTTCCTTTTAGCCTGGAGGAACGTCTCGGCCAGCGGTCTTCTGAGGTATTTCGATAACAACTTCTTCTACAGGGTTCCAGTGTTCACCGATAGGCCGGATCCTGACCACTTCGTGTGGCCGCCTCGCATAAGGGCCCTCTCAGACATTGCCGAGCCCAGCCCGCTGAAGGCTGTGTTGCCGGGGCCCACGACATTTCTATTGATGTCCAAGAACCTAAGCGGGCTGAGCAAGGAGGACCTCGGCGAGAGCATAGCCTCGGCCCTAGCCATGGAGGCAGAGGCCGCCCAGCAGGCTGGCGCTGGAGCCGTTCAGATAGACGAGCCATTCTTGACTGACCAGGAGATCTCAAGGGACGACGCTGAGCTCGGGGTCCAGCTTATAAATGTTATAACCTCAAGGCTTAAGGTGCCTGCCATAGTGTCGCTCTACTTTGATGTACCAAAGGATGAGGTCTACGAGGCCTTGCTTAACGTAAAGGCTGACTACATATCACTGGACGTCGCTGACGCTCCCTCGAGGGCGCTCTCGCTGATAGCGAGGAAAGGCCTTGGTGGCCATAAAGCTGTGCTGGGCGTAATAGACGCCAGGAGGATAGAGGACGACCAGGTTGATAAGGTTAGTGACTGGGTCTCCCAGGCGACAAAGTCCGCGGGGCTCAACGAGGTAGGCCTGACGACCACCACCTGGTTCGACGTGATACCCTACAGGTACAGCCTTAGAAAGGCCTTCCTCCTCTCGCTCGCGGCGGAGAGGCTGAGGGGGTGAGCAGGGATGAGCTACCACCTGCCCAGGAAGTTCCCAACTACGGTGATAGGCAGCTACCCGAAGCTCCCAGAGGCCAATGAGCTGATAAAGAGGAGGGACCGCGGGGAGATCTCCGAGGAGGAGTTTCACAGGCTCATAAAGGGCCCCATATCTGAGGTCGTGAAGGACTACATAGAGGCTGGAGTTGACATAATAAGTGACGGGGAGCAGTCGCGCGAGGACATGGTTGTCTACTTCGCCCAGAGGGTCCAGGGCTACAGCGAGGGGGAGTGGGTCAGGATATACGATAACATGTACTTCAGGAAGCCGGTTATAGTTGGACCCCTGGCCAGGACCTCAAGGCTGGCCGTTGACGACTGGCTTTTCACAACATCAATAAGCGGTGGAAGGCCTGTCAAGTTCATAATAACAGGCCCCTACACAATGATGGAGTGGAGCTTCAACACTTACTACAGGGACAGGAGAGAGCTCATAATGGCGCTGGCAAAGGTTATAAGGGAGGAGATTTTAGACGCCGTGAAGGCCGGGGCCCAGTACGTTCAGGTCGACGAGCCAGCCCTGTCAACTAGGCCGTGGAAGGAGGAGGCGGAGCTGGCCGGGGAGGCCCTCAGCTACGTGCTCTCAGGCGTTGAGGCTAAGCGCATAGTCCACATATGCTATGGTAGGCTTGAGAGGATACTGCCATATATACTGGACTACCCGGTCGATCAGTTCGCGCTTGAGTTCAAGAACAGCAACTTCAGGCTGCTCCCGTACCTTAAGGAGTACGGCTACAACAAGGAGCTCGGCTACGGGGTGGTCGACGTCCACAGCATGCAGGTAGAGACTGTGAAGGAGGTAAAGGACGCGATAGAGAAGCTAATGAAGCTTGACGTCCTGCCGCCAGAGAAAGTCTTCATAAACCCTGACTGCGGCCTCAAGCCGCTGCCTCGCGAGGTCGCGAAGGCGAAGTTGATCAACATGGTCAGGGCCGCCTCGGAGGCAAGGAAGGAATGGTAGACGGTGGGGAGCTCTATGAGGGCGGCTGGGTCGGGAAGCTCCCCCAGGAGACCCTTGAGCAGGTGGTGCTCTCAAAGGCTAGAAGGTTTTCATGGGCCTCAACCCTGATGGGCCCAGCCATAGGGGAGGACGCAGCGCTTATAGACTTGGGCAACTGCGTTCTCGCTGCCCACAGCGACCCCATTACCGAGTCCCGCTTCAGGGTTGGGTCCCTAGCTGTTGACGTGGCGTCAAATGACGTTGCTGTGAGGGGCGTTAGGCCTCAGTGGATGATAGTTGACGTTCTCATGCCAGCGGGCTCCCTGCTCTCGTCTCTCAGCGCCATAATTGATGACGTGGTTACCGAGGCACAGAGGCTTGGCATAGAGCTTGTCGGCGGCCACACCGAGGCTACACCTGGGATAAGTCACCCAATAGTTGTTGTCACAGTTATGGGGTGCGGCGAGCGGGGCCATGTCATCATGACTGGGGCGGCCTCGGAAGGGGACCTGCTACTTCAGGTGGGCCCAACGGCCATGGAGGCCACGGCAATTATAGCTAATGACTTTAGGGACCTGCTTGTTGATGCTGGCTTAAGCGAGGACTACATAGCAGAGGCCTCAAGGCTAATCGAGAGAGCCAGCGTGGCTCATTACGCGCTGGCTCTCGCCGAGAGGGGGCTTGTAACTTCAATGCACGATGTCACTGAGGGGGGACTTATAGGCGCCGTCTATGAACTTGCCAGAGCCTCAGGTCACGACGTGACGGTTAATGCCGAGGCTGTTATAGTTGAGGACGTCACAAAGATCATATTCAGCAGGCTGGGGGCTGACCCACTAAAGGCTATGGGCAGCGGCTCCTTCATAGCAGCCCTTAGGCCTAATCAGAAGGACGAGGCCCTTGGACTGCTAAAGGAGCTGGGCGTCAAGGCATCAGTCATAGGCAGGGTAGAGGGCAGCTCGTCAAAGCCCAGGCTTAAGCTCCTGAGGGGAAGCTCTGTGGAGGAGTACATCTCACCGCCAGAGGACGAGGTGGCAAGACTTTGGTCTGCAAGGGCGAAGTCACATGGATGACGCAACAGCAATTATAGTTGCTGGGACACCTGGCGTGGGTAAGTCCACAATCTCCTCCATGCTCCTCACCGAGCTCGGCTGCAACAACGTTGTAGAACCCTCTGAGGTCGCGGTTAGGGAGGGCCTTGGAAGGCCTGACCCAGAGAGGCCTGGGACCCTCATAATTGACGAGGAGGGCCTTCTAAGGGCCGTGGCCTCAAGGCTGAGGGGACTCTGCACGTTAATCCCAACGCACTACCCGTCGCTGTTCCTTGATTGGGAGGAGTTTAATGTAAACGTCCCTTTCGTGCTTCTCCTTCGCCTAAACCCGCTAGTCCTTGAGGAGAGGCTGATGTCAAGGGGATGGCAGAGGAGGAAGGTGCTGGAGAACGTCATGGCTGAGGCCCTGGGCTCCGTTGCCGAGGAGTTGCTGGACTACAGCGACATGACTGTCGAGGTTGATGCAACATGGCTGAGCCCTGAGGAGGTGCTCGAGAGGTCGCTTGGGGCGCTCTCAGAGTGGAGAGTTGGCATTACCATTGACTGGCTCTCTGACGACAGGGTTGCTGAGGCCGTTGCGGCGTGGGGAAGAGAGCTTGACCTTTACTATGACAGGGTTAACTATGGTGGGTGACTGAACAATGGCCTCGCCAGGCTCAAGCTTGTCAAGAGCGTTGGTCATATCGTAGGGCAGGTTCATGCTCTGTGCTATGACTTCCTTATCCCTTAGGCTCCTCAGCGCGTGCACTACCTTAGTGTTGGCGTTGAGGAGCACAGAGTTAGGTACGGCAGAGGGGCTCTGGGTGGCCAGGGCCACATAGAGGCCGTACTTCCTAGACTCTGCCATTATGTGTCCGACAAGGTCGTTGTCCTCGTTGAAGAGGTTGTGCGCCTCATCTATGGCAACGACCACGGGCCTCTCCCTGGTCCTGCGGGCGAACATAGCTGCAAGAAGCACCAGGGCGTAAGCCTTCCTCACAGTAAAGCTCTCTATCTCATCAAGCTTGACAACTAGGGGCCTGGACTCGAGCTCGTCAAGCTCGACTGACCCGTTGAAGAGGCCCGAGAACTTACTGTTAGCTAGTATAGCAACCTTCCTCAGGAGCCCCCTCTTTACGTCCCTGTCCCACCTGGCCTCCTCAGGGTAAGACTCTATGGCCTCCTTGAGCTCCCTGAAGCTCCTCGGCATGTCATCATTAAACACTCTCATAACTATGTAGCTCTGCGGCTGCGTCAGGTCGAGGGCGCTGCTGAGGACGTCAAGCAGGAGCTCTGGGGACGACCTAAGGTCACCATCGGTGAACGGGTTTATGCCACCGTCATTTATAGGGCTCCACGTAGTCGCATTGTCAATTAACTTGCTAAGCTCGCCGGCCCAGTCAAGCGCAATGAAGTTAACGCCAAGGCTTGGAAGGCCTGAAAGTACGGTGGCAAGCGTAGTAGTCTTTCCCGTACCCGTGGAGCCGAAGACAGCTATATGCCCCCTTATGTCTTCGAGTGTCAGCTCCACGGGCCTCTGAAAAGCTCCCTCAAAGGCAGTCCCTAGCGCAAGGCCTCCGACCCCGCTGCCCTGTAGCGTTACAGGGATGGAGCCCCTAGATGGTTCCACCACTACAGGCTCCCCCCTGCCCATGGGCTCAAGCGCTTCAAGGCCCCTCAGCAGCTGCTCTGGCACCTCCTTTGGCTCGCTCAGCCTGGCGCCCCTCACGTTCATCGATATGAGGGTCTTGAGTATCTCCGCTTCAATGTCCACCTGCACCGGCTCGGGGTTCATTATGCCTATGAGCGTCCTGCTGAAGCCGCCCTGTAAGGTGGATATCACCGCGTACCTCGCCCTTCCGGCCTTAGCCCTCTCCTTCACTATTGACGCCAGGGCCTGGGCCGCCGTCACCCTCTCCTCTGCGGCCCCTGACGTTATGACCTCTATGACGCGCACCTTCATGCTGCTACCCCTTGCCGAGGGCCTGCCTCTCCTCAGGAGCGCGACGGCCCCAGCTGCGGCCGAGGCCGCTAGGGCTGTCGCCGCCGCAGCCTCAACGGCGTGGGGCGGCGCCCTTAAGATGCCTGCGTCAAGCAACAACTTAGCTATTATGGCGGCGCTCGGCAACGACGCGAGCGGCCTGTACCTCCTTGGGATGCCGTCAATAACCTTCCTAAGCTCCATTCTTCCCCGCAAGTGCTCCTGCTTAAATGCCTGGGCCGCCCTGTGCCGGAGGACTGCAATGAGCGGCGTACAGGGCGTCATAGGCTGTAAGGCGTACCTAAGCAGGAGGCTCGCGCAGATAGGCATGCCTGTGGTCTTTGAGTGCTCCTCGACAGACAAGCTAACATCGCTTGATGATGTGAAGGCCGAGGCCCTCGCGGGCCTCAGGGTGCTCTCGGAGCTCACGGAATCAGGCGGACTCATGATAATCTACTCAGGGCATGAGTTCATAGGCAGGTCCTTTGACCTCTTCTCATTCAGAATCGTGAGTGGCCAGAGCGAGGTAGGCAACCTGAGGATTGTCACTAGGAAATCTACGTTCGTGAACCTGACAGGCGTCATGTTCACCAACGCCCTGCCCCTGCTCCCTGCCGAGAGCGACCTATTGATGAGAGGCTATGTATCATCAGGGGAGGTAATGGACCGCTTGATGGCAACGAGGGACTGCCCCTCGGCCGACGTGCCTGTAGGGCAGGTGACGATACCGAAGTTCGTTATATACTCAGCGGAGGGCGAGATACCAAGGATTGAGAGGGGGTCGTGGAAGTTAAGACTTAAGGGGCTTGACGGCGACCAGGTGGAGCTCAGCCTTGCAGAGGTTATGGAGCTCTCAAGGGATCTGGGCGACGAGGACTTCCACTGCGTCACCGGCTGGAGCGTCAGGGGAAGGAGATATCTCGGGATCCCACTTAAGGAGCTTCTCAAGGGGCTGAGCGGCCTTGACGAGGCCAAGTGGGTCTACTCGTGGAGCGTCTCAGGCTACTCCTCAGTCATGCCCACGGATGTCGCGCTTGACAGCGCCGCGCTCATAGCTGGCATGGATGGCAAGGCGCTCCCAGACGAGAATGGTGGGCCTGCAAGGATCTTCAGCCCGCTCCTCTATGGATGGAAAGGCACCAAGTGGGTCACCACAATAGAGCTACTAAAGGATTATGAGGACGGTTACTGGGAGGCCCTGGCATACCACGAAAGAGGGCTTGTCTCACGGAATGAGAGGTTTAAGATAAGGAATCCGTTGCTAACCGACCTCTGCTAGAATTGGCCTTTATCATTGTTAATGGTTGCTTAACGACTATTAGTCACAATGAAGGCCGAACTCTATTAATCGTTGGGAGTTAGGAACGAATAAGGCAAAGGAGAGCTGTGCGAAGGCGTTACAGGCTCTAGCGTTGCTGGCCTTTCAATCGTCAAGTGAACCAAGCTAGACTATTTCTTGGCTATAACTAGGTAATGGGTGTTAGCAACATCTATGGGCTCACCGACGGCTGTAAGACCTGCTGCCCTTAGCTCTTCAACGACTCTGTCAGGAACGACTCTCAGCCAGGGAGGTGGACCGAAGCCGGTGAGGCCAGGCTTAAACTCAAAGACGGCAACTCTGCCGCCTGGCTTCAGCAGGCGCTTGACGTTAGACAGGACTACCTGAGAGGCCCCCTCGTGGATGAAGTCATGCAAGACGTTTGCAAGAAGTGCAAGGTCGGCCAAGCCCTCGGGAAGCGGTATCCCCTTGGTCACGTCGGCTCTCACAACATTCACGTTGGTCATACCCTCCTCCTTTGCCCTCCTCTGCAGCTCCTCAAGAGAATCCTCGTCAACGTCTATTGCATAAACCTCGCCGGGGGCTATTAACTTAGCGATAGGTATTGTAAACCTTCCAGGCCCAGAGCCGATGTCGACAACTGTCATGCCGGGCCTCAGCTCGAGAGGTCTGAGCAGAGTGTTTACCTGTCCTCCAAATTCATGCGCATGCCATTTACGAAATACCATTATCGGATACCCAACGATCGATTGACAGCAAGCATTTTTAAAGATTTCCAAAGTTAAAGTGCGGAGGGTTGCCAAACGAATAAAACGGTCTCTGGGTACGTAGTTCTGCAGGTAGCCCTATGACTTCCAGCCCTCAGGAGTCTTTACTAGTCAGGCGCTTGCTGGTGGCGGTAGTAGGGGTGCTGTCTGCGATAGCAGCTCTGCTGGGGGCCCTCTTGTCTATGACTGCCAGCAGGGTCACCGTCGGGGCCTCAGCAGCGCTCTCGCTGCTACTCTACATATTATTCTTAGTCCTCTATCCAAGTTTGAGGTTTCTATTCCTTGGCTTTATGGCGGGCGTCGACGTGGGCTCGTTTATATACGATGTTAGGATTCTTCATGCAAAGGTCACGGTTTACCCCATGTTCTTCCTGCTGACAAGCAGCCTTGGCAAGGTCTCGTTAAACGTAGACGTTGTACAGGTCATAATAGTACTGGAAGTCGTGTATTTCATAGTAAAGAGGGTAGGGGTCCGCAAGGCGTCGCACTCTAGCTAGAATGGTAGACGAAATAGTGGCATGAGGTGTCATATTGAAAGATACTTTGACAGAAGAGGGTACAGTATGTCGTTGCCGACGCTCTCTGAGAGCTCAGGCTCGAAATGTCTGCAGAGCGCCACTAGGCCGGCCAGCCTTATGATCTCGTTTCTAATTACTGCGCTAGTCTCGGCCATCTGAAACGTGAGGGAGGCCTCAAGGGAGGAGGCGCGCACCAGAAGCTGACGAATCCTTGCGCAGTCGTCAGGCTTAACATTTACGTCAAGGCTAACGTCGCCACCGAGCTGAAGACCTTCGGTTGACGCCTCCTCCAGCTGAGAGAAGTAATCAGGGGCATGAAGCCTTAGACATGATATAAGGTTGGCTTCTGCATTAATGACATTCCGAAGGTCATCTAATATGTCCTTGAGAGACCCCTCAAGATCTTTAATTTTCTCCCTAGTTTCCGCAAGTCTATCGTAGAGCTCGTTACAGCCATCCATAGCCAGCACCGATTTTAAACCTAGACGCTTATCCTGCGAGAGGGGTTAAAACTCATATGACAACGACAGAGGCCACTCAAGGCAGCCTGTTAGCTAGGAGACTAGGCCTGCTAGACCTGGTGTTCCTCTCGTTCGGAGGTCAGGCAGCCCTGCTATCACTGTTGACATACGCAACCGGCGTGATTTCATATACGAGGGGCTTCGCTCCAGTCGTAGTTGTGATAGGAACTCTTCTGGTGCTTTTCAACGCAGCTGTCGTTTATGGCCTCTCAAAAAGGTACGGCGAGGCAGGCGGATATTATATATATGCCTTCTACAGCCTAACTAGAAGGCTAGGCCTTGAGACGGGATGGCTTTATATACTCTACTCCACGATGTACGGTTCGGCCTACGTACTTGGAGCTGCCTACGTGCTTTTTTATGTTCTTCACGTGAGCCTCTTAGCGGCAGCGGCCCTAATTTTCGTTCCCGCAGCCATTTTCCTAGTACTTGGCATAAGGCCCTCCGCAACGTATGCTGAGATAGCATCTATAGTTGAGCTTGTGGTCTTGGTTTATATAACGCTCATAAACTTAGCCATCGCAGGCTTTCACTTCTACAACCCCTTCTCTCGAAGTGAATCATCAATACCGCTATCAATGTTGGCGGCCGGCATACTCTTTGCAATAGGTATGCCAACTGGCTATGGATCAATAACGCCACTTGGGGGCGAGGCGTTAAAAAAGGAGGACATCGGCAAGGCCGCGCTTATAGTTGTAGTAGCTGGTGGCCTTCTTGGAGCACTTGTCGTTTACTCCATTATTGACGCCTCGATTATGAGAGGGCAGGCTAACTTCATACTGGCTGCTAGGATACCAGTTATAGACTTTATGAGGAAGTTCTACGGTGACATTTATGCTGCACCACTGATATTTGCAGCGTTTAATGATGGTATACTCGCACCGCTCTCATTTATGGCAGCTACCTCCAGGACCATTTATGCTATGGCAAGAAATGAGATGCTGCCAAGGAGCCTTGCTATTATAAGGTGGGGTCATCCATTTAACTCCGTCTTAACTACGGCGGTGCTCTATGCAGCCGTCACGTTCCCGGCGCTACTGGTTTATGATAAACCATTTGCCCTCTTCCTTGTCTATGGAAGCCTGGCGGGCCTAGCCAACCTGTTTGTGCACCTCTCTGCCAACTTCTCCTACATACTTGAAGGGGTCAGAAGCCTCAAGAGGGCAGCCATGTTCAGCTCGCTAAGAGCGACGAGATGGATAGCGCGTAAGGTAGGCGACATTATAATAGGCGTTGTGGCGACCCTTATCTCGCTCTGGGCTACGTCGATAAGCTTTCTGTCAAAGAACCTGCAGCTACAGGTCGACTTATTTGTGATGTGGATCATAGTTGGCTTCATATATGCCGAGGTTCTAGAGGAGCTTAAGGCTATAAGTCGCCCTGATAGTAAGGAGGTCGCATAGGCCCTGGGCTAGCTACCATGCGGTGGGTTATGTAGCCTACGACAAGGATAAAAGAGACCCTTTCATCAACTGGCCCTCTCCTTTATAAGGCCCTCTCCTAACTTCAGTCTGGCAATGGAGAGACTATCATGACGCTGACCAGTAACCGTAAGTTAGAGCATATAGATATCGTGAGAAGAGGTGGAGTAGAGCCAGAGAGATCCACGCTTCTTGAATATGTGAGGATAGTGCACAGGTCGCTTCCAGAGGTAGACCTTGATGGAATAGACTTAAGCGTAGAGTTCTGTGGCCATGAGCTGGGGGCGCCACTAATAATAACTGGCATGACGGGTGGGCACCCTGACGCGGAGCCTATAAATGCGGCTATAGCCAAGGCCGCGGAGAAGTTTAACATAGCTATGGGGGTTGGCAGCCAGAGAGCTGCTCTGGAGGACCCCTCTCTAATTCACACGTTCTCGGTTGTCAGGGAGAGGGCGCCTCACGCCTTCATAGTAGCTAACCTAGGTGGAGCTCAGCTCGTCAAGGGCTATGGGGTTAAGGAGGCCCTAAAGGCTATAGAGATGATCAGGGCCGACGCAATAGCGATACATCTAAATGTCGGGCAGGAGCTATTTCAGGATGAAGGGGATACGCGCTTTGAGGGTATACTTCAGATCGCGGGCGAGCTTGCGGACAAGCTGGCGGTGCCTGTGATTGTTAAGGAGGTCGGCACGGGCCTCAGCGCTGAGGACGTCAGCCTGCTGAGGTCTATTGGAGTTAAATGCTTTGACGTCGCTGGGCTTGGTGGGACTAACTGGATAAAGATAGAGACCCTGAGGTCCAGGGCAAAGCATGGCTACCCGCTCAGGGACCCAGGTAGTATTGCCGAGCAGTGGGGTAACCCTACTGCTGTGTCAATAGTCGAGGCGCGCAGCGCTGCGCCTGACGCCTACATCATAGGTAGCGGGGGCCTAAGGGACGGCCTAGATGTGGCGAAGGCTATAGCTCTTGGCGCTGACATAGGTGGGTTCGCGGCGCCTGCGCTGAGGGCCCTCTCCTCCGGGCAGGAGGGCCTGGAGAGGTACCTGGCCGACGTTCTGTACCAGCTCAAGTCGGTCCTAGTGATGACAGGGGCTAGGAGACCTCACGATCTTTGGAGCGCCAGCGTAACCGTCTGGGGTGAGCTGATGGAGGAGCTTAAAGTGAGAAACGTGGACGTCACTAGCTACTTAAATAGCAGAGTTATGACCTTACTTTGGAGGCGGCGGAGCAGTGGCATATGAGAGCATGGACGAACTCGTCGACAGGTATGTGCCCCTCGTGAACTCAGAAATATATAACATACTAAGGGGCGCGCCCGAGGAGCTCTACAGAGCCTCGGCGCACTTAATAAAGGCGGGGGGCAAGAGACTGAGGCCGCTGGTAGTCCTCGCCACAGCAAGGGCCCTCGGCTCTCTTGAGGCGGAGTCCCGCGCCCTGCCTTTGGCGTCGGCCGTAGAGATTTTCCATAACTTCACGCTTGTGCATGACGATATAATGGATAACGATGACTTCAGAAGGGGCGTGCCAACGGTCCACAAGGTCTACGGCGTTCCTTTAGCTATAACCGCTGGGGACCTCATGTTCTCTCTATCATATGTGGCTATCCTGAAGAGCAGGGAGACAGGGCTAGAGGATGAATACGTGGTCAAAGCCGTGAGAGCGCTTACAGAGGCCTCACAAAAGGTTGCTGAGGGGCAGGGCTATGACCTGCTCTTTGAGAGGAGCTGGGACGTCGACGCAGAGGACTACCTTAAGATGATCTACCTTAAGACGGGGGCCCTCATAGAGGCCTCAGCGAAGCTTGGCGCTATAGCTGCAAGGGCGAAGGACGAAGTGATTGAGGCTATGGGCGAGTACGGAAGGCTCGTGGGCCTGGCCTTCCAGATAAGGGATGATATACTTGGCACCTTCGGCGACCCCTCGAAGACAGGTAAGCCCATATACAGCGACTTAAGGCGTGGCAAAAAGACTATACTTGTAATAAAGGTTGCGAGGAGCAGCGAGAGCGCCAAGAAGCTCTTGATGGAGATCTTCTCCGGCAAAGCCAGCGAGGACAAGCTGAGTGAGGCTGCCGAGCTGATGAAGAGTCTAGGCGTTCTAGAATACGCGCAGAAGTTGGCCGAGAGCTACTCGCAACTCGCCGTGGAGAAGCTTGAGTTGCTTAGAGGAGCAGGGCTTGTAGTTGATGAGAAGGCTTACAGGGCTCTTAAGGACCTGGCGCTCTTCAGCGCCCAGAGGGAGAAATGAGATGAGCTCTGAGGACCTGAGAACACTCGTTTACAGGGCAACTCTCAGGAACGCTGTTCAGCACGAGGGAAAGGCGCAGGTAAACAGCGTCATGTCGTCACTTATGGCTGAGAAGCCAGAGCTCAGGAGGAATGCTAGGGAGCTGGCGCAGCTAGTTAAGGAGATGGTCGACAAGGTAAACTCTATGAGCCTTGACGAGCAGCGCGAGGCCTTAGAGAGGGAGTTCGGCGAGGTTGCCGAGGGGAAGAGGAGGCAGGAGACGGAACGCAAGTCACTGCCTCCCCTGCCAAACGCTGAAGAGGGCAAGGTTGTGACGAGGTTTGCACCCAACCCTGACTTCGCCATACACATAGGGAACGCGAGGCCTGCGATACTCAGCTACGAGTACGCCAGGATTTACAAGGGCAGGATGGTCCTCAGATTTGAGGACACTGACCCCAGGACTAAGACGCCGATGAAGGAAGCCTATGATATGATAAGGGAGGACCTGAGGTGGCTCGGCATAAAGTGGGACGAGGAGTACATACAGAGCCTTCGCATGGAGATATTCTACTCAACGATAAGGGAGGCGCTGTCGAAGGGATGTGCCTATGTTGACCTAGGTAAGGATGAGAGCAAGAAGCTCATAGCTGAGAAGGGGGCCCCAGAGTACAGGAACATGCAAGCGGAGTGGCAGCTTGAGCAGTTCGACAAGATGCTCTCAGGTCACTATAAGGAGGGTGACGCCGTCATAAGGTTTAAGACGAACCTGGAGGACCCTAACCCGAGCCTCAGGGACTGGGTTGCCTTCAGGATAATAGACACGTCGCAGCACCCGCACCCGCTAACTGGTGACAAGTATATAGTGTGGCCTACCTATAACTTCGCCGTGAGCGTTGACGACCACTTAATGGGCATAACCCACGTCCTCAGAGGGAAGGAGCACCAGCTCAACACAGTAAAGCAGAGCTACGTTTACAGGTGCTTCGGGTGGCAGGAGCCTACTTACATCCACTTTGGGAGGCTGAAGCTGGAGGGCTTCATAATGAGCAAGAGCTACATTAAGAAGATTATGAGCGAGAGCTCAGGCGAGTTCATGGGACTTGATGACCCAAGGTTTGGAACTATTGCAGGACTCAGAAGACGCGGCATACTGCCCGAGTCCATAAGGGACGTGATACTTGACGTTGGTGTGAGGCCTGGGGATGCCAAGCTCAGCTGGGCCAACCTGGCCGCCACTAATAGAAAGAAGCTAGACTCTATGGCTGACAGGCTTATGTTCGTCGAGACCTCTCAGGGCAGAGGCGTGAGGGTCAGGCTGAGCCAGCAGGGCTGCGTTACAGCGAAGATACCACTTCATCCTAACAGGCCCCAGGCGGTGCGCGAGATAAAGGTATGCGATGGCGATAATATATATGTGCCCGCTGACGATCTTAAGTCTTCGGCCGTGAGGTTAGCAGGCCTTGGGAACTACACCGTGAGACTAAGCGATGGCATGCTAGTGTTTAAGAATGACAGCCTTGATGAGGCGAGAAGGGAAGGTTACCCAATTATCCAGTGGGTCCCCGAGAGGAGCGCCGTAAACATAAGGGTCCTGGAGCCTGACGGCTTAAAGCTAGTGGTTCACGAAGGCCTTGTTGAGGGCTACGTAGGCAACTACACGAAGGGCTCAAGGCTGCAGTTCATACGCTTCGGCTTTGTAATAATAGACTCTATCAAGCCCCTAACGGCCATACTGACGCACCGCTAGGCTAGACTCCTAATTAAGCTGACTAAACGGTCATTGCCATCCCTGTACCTGAGCAGCGCGTTGAGCGGCACATAGTGGTACCCGGTGCGCGCAGCTATCTCATAAACAGCCTCATAGCTAGCTCTCTCCACTAGCCAGAAGAAGAGGGCCCCGATCCCGTCGTAAAGGTTGCCAAGACCCCTTGAGTTGGCCTCGGATACATATGAGTCTAGGATTACTTTAAACGTCTCGCTCTCCCATGTGAGCAGGTCCTCAGGAGGCCAGGAGGTTACCTGAAGCAAGGACCCCCCAGTCCTAAGCTGCTCACCCATCATGCCAGCATAGTCCAAGCTCCTGGCTAGGGCTGCCAGGTCCCTCACTGCGGGCTCCTTCTCAAGTCTGCTTGCAGGTGTCTTATACGGCTCACCGCCAAAGTCTATGAAGTAGACGTTATCATTGGAGTCCTTCATCACCTGATAGAGGTGGAGGTCCCCATGAATCCTCATCTTGGGGGTTCCCACGAGCCTCTCAGCTAAGGGCTCTAAGTCACCTGCTAGCTCTTCAAGGGAGTCCGCAGCCTCTGAGAGAAGCGCTCTGTCGTGAGAGGGAAGCATGTGAGGGGCCTTTTCCCTCAGCCATACCGCCCTCCAGCTTAATCTCCTTAACCACGACCTTATATCATTCTCGCTTATGGGTTCAGGCCTGCACCACGCAGCGTCGCACTCCAAAAGCGTTGCGTGCAGATCCACTAATGTCTTGCCTATGTTTGAGCTTAACGCCTTTGTGCTCTCGACAGACCTTGTAAATGAGCTGCTGACGTATTCGGTTGCCGCTGGAAGGCCTTCTATGAATTTTGTTATCAGCAAATATGGCGCGCCGTCAAAGAGCACGGAGCAGAGAAGCTGTGGGGACCACCTGAAGTTCTTTTCTGTAAGGTAGTCGAGCACTAAGTGCTCGGCGTTGTCAGGCTCATGGCGTCTTAAGGCCTTTATGAGAACTTTTTCGTCATTGCTTGCATAAGCTTCATACTCTACGGACCTCTGCCCTGAGCTCACAACCCTAATTCCTCTTATCCTTGTAGTGACACGACAATTAACCTTAAGCCTCCCTGGGAGGCTTGCGCCGCCTCCAAGGGCCGCGTTCAGCCACTCCTCATTGGAGTCGAGCTCGCTCAGAGCCTTGCCGTCAGCAGTCAGCGACAGAGGTGCAAAGGCCTTCTCACCACAGCCTTCAACTATAAACATGAACCCACCGCTTATAGGCTCGCAATAATACCTGCTCTCATCGCAGTGAAGTGCCCATGGCCTAGCGGCGTACCATTTGAGAGTCTCCTGGCTGCAGACGCTAGCTAAGGCCGTGCACCTTCTTGATATTAAGGGCTGCGAGGTTTAAAGTGCTCCATATTCAACTCTAAGTTTTACTGCTTAGGCGGCATGAAGCTTCCTCCATTAAGCATAACATGGGTCTTCACATACTCGGCATGGCTCCAGGCGAGCGGCATGACCGAGAGCGGCACAGAGTCAAAGGGGCTCACCTGCTCAGGTAGCATGCCGGTTGGCGACGCCACGCCGTTAACCCATGACACTAGCTGCTTTGCAGCGTCAGGGTTGCCCTGCAATATGTAGGCCTGTGCAAGCCAAAGGGTAGTGATGATCCATGGGTTGCCAGGTATGCCGGAGTAGTCAGCGCTTATTCTCTGATAATAGTCATTCTCATATCTTGCAAGGCCTCCTACCCTGTTGACCCACAGTTTATCCTTAACCACTTTCACTGTGCTATCAAACATGGGATCTGAGGGTTCCACAAGGCCAAAGAGGCCGGCCGCCAGGGTAGAGGAGTCCACGGTCTTATCAACGTCGACGACCTTCTCCTTGTCTATTATTATCATCCTGTAGAAGTAGCCTCCATCCTTGTTAAACATGTGCTCCCTGAAGCCGTTCTGAAATACCTTGGCTAAGCGTCCCCACTTATCCTCCTTACTCCACACGCCAAGCCTCCTAGCTATATCTGCAGCGCTCTTCATGGCGGCGTAAAGGGCAGTGACGGTGTACGTGTGAACTCCTAACCTCTCCTCCCAGAGATCGTAGCTCATCAAGGGCAGGGACAGCTTCTCATTAATGAAACTTGCCATGAAGTCTGTTGCTCTCTCTAAGTTCTCATAAACTTCACGTAACAGGAAATAGTCATTAGCTTTCACTATATGATACCAAAAACCGTAGACCGCTAGGGCAGTCTCGTCTTCCTGTATGTTCTTGCTGACCTCCGTTTCAGAGGTCCACGGGTGCCACGTGCTCCCGAAGGTACCATCAGCGTTATATTTCTGGTAAAGGTAGCCTTCAGGGGTTATCAGTTCTGTAAACAGCTTCTCGTAGAACCTCCTGGTGAAGGACCAATAACCCATAGAGTCAAGGGCTATAGCTACATGAACAGCGTCCCTTGGCCATGTATATGCATATGTGTCAAGGTTAAACTTAAGTATGCTTGTATCCAGCGAGGCAGGCACCTCACCGCTATTACCCATGTGTCCGAGAAGCACGGCTATACTTTGCTTCAAGATCTTTGCATCCTTGAAAGGCTCGGTAAGAACGCTCCAGTACTTGCTATCACGCTCAAAGTGCTCGCCAGGCTCGGCCCTTAGGTCTTTCACAGACTCCACAAGGTCGTTGTAGCTCTTCCCAGCGACTATGTAGAGATAGAATTCCTTGGCAGCTATGGAGATGGCACTGTCAACAGAGCCCTGGGCTATTGGGTTTTTACCCAGCGTGCCATCCTGGCAGTCATTAAGCACACTACCTTGATCTCTCCTTCCAGTAGTATACTCGTAAAGCTTATGTGACGAGGTGACCGCGAACCAGGTACTTCCCTTGTAATGGACGACGGCGTCAAGATGGGGGTCATAGAGCGCTGTGTCACCGAGCTCGCTGTTGTTAAGCCTGAAGTCATTGTATTGTATGAGTCTAAAGAGCCCTTCGCCTCTTATGCTTACCTTAGTTATTATTGCCGGCCTCGTTTGAGAAGCCAACGAAGTAAGCTCTACAGTTGCATCACCTAACCTAAAAACGGCCCTGGCTATCAGGTTGTCCATTGAAATGGACTTGTCCACGTTCTCAAGCCATATCATTTGGCCGTCCTTCCACAGGCCTATCTTAAAGGCGCCGTTCACTGAGTGGTTATGATGTTGGTCAAGCATAGGATAGTAAATGCTCCTTATGTAAAAGTTGCCATCATAGAGCGCTGCTATGTTTCCGTTGCTAACCATTGCAAGTCTTGCCGTCTTCGTTCGCCATAAATTTAGAACAGTGCCTACATATTTAAACTTGAGAAAGGCCTTTTTCACTTTATAAAGGCGTACGCCTGTACGAGATAGCCTACCTACATTACATTGTGTGATATCGATAATAAAGGGTTCTTTGACTCTTCAGTCGCCGCAGCCTATCTTAGGCAGCTCTTCCACCTTTCCTTCAGCAACAGCAAAGACGTTATGCGGGTGTATGCTCTCTAGGCTATAGATCTCTGCTTTAAGTACAGTATCCTTAGGGAGGTTCTCATCAACTAGGCACCTGAGCCTCCTCACGGCTTCCCTAACGGCGTCTTCAGCAAACCTTGGGTTTCTGTGGGCACCGAAGACTAGTCTCGCCTCCTGAGGTCTTTTAAGTAACGTAAAGGCTGGTGCTGAGAGCGAAGCCCAGAGCGCGGAAGCTATATCGTCAATACTAATGATGTGAAGCTTACGAGATATCACGGAACCCCTAAGCATCACCTTCTGACTATGGCTGGGCGCTGTGGAACTGTAGTTAAACATATCAGCTATAGTTCTCTGCGCACTGGGGCATACAGTGAAGCCTTTAACCGAGACGCTGGTCAGGAAGGTTTTTTCGCTTCTGCCTCCCACTACAGCAACTTTAACTCTAACGGGCTCTAGGGACTCTATATCCTCGAAAGCGGCCCTAGCCCAGTACGTTGTGTATAGCTCAACGCCAGCGCTGTCGCTGTAGCCGTGGAGGTTTAGAAGCTGGTCATGAATGCTCTCCGCGAGGCCCTCGAGGCTCCACGATTCCTGAGGAAAGGAGTCCAGAATCTGCATGGCGTCAACGTTGCGGGATAGGTGGGCGCCCTTTCTGTTAGATGAAAGGTCAACGTAGACATTAATTTTTGCGTCAAAGGCGAAGAGTCCTTGAGGCGACTTTATTAGGATCCTCTTCAGGACGCCTCTGAAGCCTATTCTCTTAACTGGCACAGGGTAATCAGGGCTTCTGTCCTGCAGCTCCAGCCCTTATCACCTTTAGGAGCTCCGTTAACGAGAGTTCAAAAATGGCCACCGGATACGTAATATTGAGCTTACCTAGCACAACAGGGTTGACCTCGCCAATAATTCCTATCTCGTGACTGTTGGCCAGAAGCGAGGCAGACCTGCCTAGGAGGAGCCAACTAATCGTGATAGGCCTAGCGCCGGGCCTGAGACCAAAGGACCTTATGAACGCGTAAGCGACGGACTGAATATCCTCATAACTTACAGAGTCGTCCATAATGGCCGCGGCTAGCTTTAAGTCCTCCACTGCTTCTGGGCCTACCTTTTTAACAGTCTTGCCTATCTCAAAGACATTAACAGGTTTAGTCTTGCTGACGTTGAAATACATAAACTGAAGTAGCTGGGGTATGAGAGAGGGCCTTAGGGCGTCTAACTCCTCCTGCACAGGATTTTTGAGCTTTACTACGTCATTTATTATATCAAAAAGCTTCAGCAGGGAGGAGCTAGTCAATATATAGCTCATAACTTCCGTGAAACCAAGCCCTACCATTATGTCGCGCGCTGTCCTTGAAAGCATCGTGTGGTCTAATAATGATCCTCTGGCATCGTTTATGTACCTGCTTGGCGAAAGCTTAGGGGAGTCATATCCCATGGCCATGGCAATGTCTTCCACAAGGTCTATCTCAGATATTATGTCATAGCGGAACGGGGGCACCACGACTTTGACATGACTGTTCTCAGGCAAGGCGTTATGCCTCATCTTAAGTAACGAGATTACTGCCTCGTCAACCGTTAGATCCGCGCCTAGGACCTTGTTTACATAATTTACATCAAGGCTCAGCTCCCTGCCCTTAAGCAATGGCGTATGTAAAGGCTCCTCCGCCCTCGGGGCTATCTTAACGAGACCTATGCGGGCACCTCTTCTCTCAGCTAGGTTAAGCGTTATGATGTCTAGAACTTTAAGTACAGTTGCAAGGTCTGTTCCGGTGACGTCTATTAGAAGATCCCTAGTACCAACCTCAACCCTGGTAACTTCTGAATTTACCACAGGGGGTAGAGAGAGCACAGCTCCATCATCTTCTGTAAATGCTGGATGGAAGCCTTCAGTCAAGCTTATGTTACCATATTTTACTCCCTGCTCCGTGCTTCTTAGAACCTCTGCTATCGACACAGGTTTTCCACCGCCAAGGGGTATCATGGTGTTCTCAAGCGGCAGCATGCCATACCTGAGCCTCTTACTTTTAATCTTAGTCAGATCGTGGAATCCTATGGCTACCTTTCTTCTTCTCCTTCCTACAGTGTCATGGAGTTTCTCCTGAAACTGAACGAGCTCTTCAAGGAAGGACTCAGAATCAACGTTTACATTATATACCACAGCGGCAGCTATGTAGGGCCTGGTTTCTGGCATCTCGTTGACAAGCTCCAGGCCGCTGTCCTGGATATTTCCACTTAAGGACTTCCAGCCAAGCTCTAGGGACTCTATACCTCTGACAGCCCTTGCTATGCCTTCAGAGATGAACATATCCGGCCTGTCTGGGTTTACCTCAACCGAAAGGTAGTCGCTGTCAAGTTCGGTCTCGCACTTTAATTTGAAGAGAGCCTCCTCAACTATGTCTAGATCTAGGCCTGTAGTCTCTACCAGTCTCTCGGGCTTAAACCTAAGCGTCACCATGGCTTTACACCTCAACTTTAAACGATCTTAGAAAGTCGTAGTCTTTAGAGTAGAGGTCTCTTACATCATGGAGCCCAAAGCGGGCCAGGGCCAGCCTCTCAACGCCCATGCCCCAAGCCCCTACTTGATATTCAACGCCAACGATCCTGAGAACCTCCGGCCTGAAGAGGCCCGCGCCAAAGACTTCAACCATGTTATCTCCTATTCTCGCATAGCCCTCCACGCTGGGCTCTGTAAACGGGAAGTAAGCAGGCTTAAACTTAAGCTCTAGGCCGAGCCTTTTGCCAAACTCGCTTAAGAACCCAAGTAGGTCCCTGAATGTGAAGTCTTCCCAGCCCATAATTCCATCTAGCTGATGGAAGTCTGATAGGTGGGTGGCATCAACAGGATCTGCCCTGAAGACCTTATCTACAGTGAAGAACCTAACCGGAGGCCTAGGCCTGGAGGCGAGAACCCTTATAGTTACTGACGTGGTCTGGCTCCTCAGAATTCTTCTTGAAGCTATGTTCTCATCCCACCGATATCTCCAGCCACGTTCATGTTCATGCTTAACCCTAGCAACTATGTCAGCGTAATCCTTTAGGTCTGTTGGCGGTAGATCGGGCCAGAACGTATCATGCATCTCTCTGGCTGGGTGATCCTGGGGCTGGAAGAGCGCATCGAAGTTGAATAGCTCTAACTCCACTAAGGGACCGCTCACCTCAGCGAAGCCCATTTCCTTCATGAGGTCTTTAAGTTCCTCTATGAACTCTGCAAAGAAGTGCTTCCTTGCAGGCATCCTTAATGGCGGTTCAGTTGTGACGTCATAGGGCCTTAAGGTGTACTCTCTCCACCTGCCGGTGGCTATAAGTTCGTGGGATAACTTTGCTATGCTTGGCTTAGCTGTTACTAGCGAGAGTCCCTGAGGCAGTAGTCTTATGCTCATCAGGTTTTTCTGTTCAACCTTTACAAGCCCTCTGCTTCTCAGGACATCGACTATATTCTCACTTACAGGCCCTCCCTCCTTTATGCTCCTAAGACCCTCCTTTAGGTTGTTTACGCTGGCTCTGAAACCTTCACGGTCTACTAGAGTTGCCACACCATTGACTACCTTTATGTGGCCGGCTTTTGCAGCAATTCCGATGGCTACATTGAAATCACTTCCAAGGGAGTTCCTAGCTAAATCAACTGTTACTGAGCCATTGTTCGCCTCCAACAGCTTGAGAAGCTTCTCCTCAGGTAACCCATCCTTTAAGGCTTCTTCACCTCTCTCTGTCAGAAGCACCCTGGTGACCGTCTTTCTGTCAATCTTGACAAGTCCCTTCGTCTCGAGGAGGCTTGCTAGGCTCACGGCACTGCTAGTAGGTACGCCTATAAGTTCTTCAGACTTCTCGGCGTCTAGCGGCTCACCAAGTTTTGCAAGCTTTTTGAGGAACTCTAGCTCGCTGGGGCTCAGCTGCTCAGCAGCCATGGTTGGCCTCCTGTGATTGACTTAAGGTTGAACAAATAAATCTTTGACTCAGTGATGGGAGATCTTAGTAAACTTAGTAAACTTATTATCCTCCCTCAGTTAGGCTTCATATCTCGATGATTGCTGTGGGGGCCACCAGGGCCATTCTGAGGCTTGTAAAGCAGAGAATTGGCGAGTCATCCTTAAGGAAGTTTGAGCCTCCAAAGGGCTTTCTCTTTGCAACTTCGCAGGAAAGCGTGGACGTAACTATATATCCCGTGTCGCTGGACTATCTTTTAGTGCAGCCTGAAGGATACTCTGACGTCTTTAAGTACACGTCAGAGCTTGAGATAGCTCAAGAGCCGTGGCAGTCATACTGTCAGTGGCACAACGGCCCCTTGGATGAGGCCGACGATCCCCTTAAGAGGCTTTACTGCCCAGTTGCAGCCGAGGGCTTCTGTCCAAAGCACAGGAGATCGGAGAGAGCCCTTTACACGCTCTGCCTTGACTCAAGGTCTGAGAAGGCGCTCGAAGCATGCAAGTACATAGACAGCCTAGTGAAGGGGGAGTACGCGGTTTATATGGTAGACTATGGCGGTGACAAGCCGAAGGTCGGCACGACTAGGAGGTTTAGGCTGCTTGAGAGGATAGCTGAGCAACCGCATACGCTTGCCACGGTCATAATGGAGACTGGTAGCCTACTTGAGGCCAGGAGGGCTGAGATTAACATATCAAGGAGCGGCATTGCTGTGGAGAGCTGGAGACATAAGCTCCTGATGCCACAGGACCACTACTTTGCGTCGTTTAGGCTCAGCGAGGCGGCCTCCCGGGCCTCTAAGCTTCTTGGAGTTCAATGGGATGAGAAGATCTTCGCCATAACGTCGGAGCAGTTCACAACAGCAAGGCCAAGGGTTATTGATGCAGAGAAGCTGGCTGGGGCGGAGCTCTTGCCGGTCGCCTCATGGGGAGGCTTTTTAATGTTTAAGGACAAAACTGGGCAGAGCCTAGCAGTTAAGGCCTCCCAGCTCATGCACAGGAACTCGATAATAGTAAGCTTTTGACAGCCTTAATGAATACCGTCAAGATGTCAGTACCTCCAGCGAGACCCTAGCGGCCTCCATAAGCCCCTGGTCAACCAGCTCCTCATTGCTCTCAGCTGACCCCACGTAGTTACTAATAACCAGGAGACAGGCAGCTTTAACACCTCTAACGTTTGCTATCGCCGTTACCGTGGCGCACTCCATTTCAACAGCCCTAAAGTTAAGGCCTCTGAGCGTTTCAACTAATGCTGACTCTGCATAGAAGGAGTCGCTTGAGAATACAGGGCCCTCGTAGAACTTAGCCCCCTTCTTGGCCAGCCTTGAGAGGATCTCATAGGTTAGCCGCGGGTCTGGCGACGACGAGGGGCACGCGGGTCCAAAGTAAAGCCCTAGCCCGGCGCCGCCATATGTTGATGAAAGCGCCGTGGCCACTACCAAGTCGCCCGGCCTGAGGTCTGGCGCGAGGGCGCCGGCTGTACCGACCCTGATAAGCTTCCTGGCGCCTATTCTAATTAGCTCCTCAACCACTATTGCAGCGCTTGGCCCTCCCATCCCATGGGCTGCTATAGCCACCTCCTTGCCGTTGAAGCGTCCCACGTAAACTTTGAGCAGCCTGTTTTCGTTTACAAGCTCAGCTCTGTCAAGTAGCTTTGCAAACCTGTCAACCCTCAGGGGGTCGCCGGTTATGAGGACGCCCTCTGGAACCCTCTCAGTCCTTATGTGGTATGGCAACTCACATCCTCCTCAGCGTTGGGATGCCGAGGGCCTCCATACCTAACCCCATGGCGTCCTGCACAAGCTTCACAATTACGGCTTTCAGCTCCCTTGCGCCTATGTCAGGCTCCCTGACGACGCTGTCCTGCTCGTACCACGCGTTGAACAGGTCGGCGAGCTCTACCAAGTGGGTGACAAGGTCCTCGGGGGCCAGATCGTCAGCTGCTTTTGCGACGACGAGCGGCGTCTTAAGTGCCTTCACTAGCAGCCTTCTCCTCTCTGCTGTGCACTTAGCGGGCTCAGCCAGGTCAACGTCTATGGGTCCATGTTTTTCAAGTATGTTGGCAGCCCTGACGTAGGTGTACTGGAGGTAGGGGCCACTGTTGCCCTTCAGGCTGAGGGCCTTCTCAACATTGAATGTGAGAGGCTTGCTGGCGCTCATCTGAACCATGAAGAACCTTATGGCGCCGACGCCTATGCCCATAGCGATGGACTCCACCTCGTCCTTAGACATCGAGGAGTTCCTCTCTGCGACCTCCTTAGTGGCCCTGGCAGTTAGGTCTGAGAGAAGCGAGTCAAGGGTGACATACTCGCCCCTTCTGCCGTGCATGCTTCCAGTAGTTAGCCTCACGATCTCGTAATCATAGTGAATCATGTTAAGCGCCTCCTTCCGGTGGCCCAGGCCTAACAGGGCTACCCTGAGCTGAAGCTGCGGGAGCCTCTGGTCGGCGCCTATCACATTTATCACCCTGTCGGCCTGGGTCTGGGAGAACTTGTAGACGCTGTACGCGAGGTCCCTTGTAGTGTACAAAGTGGTGCCGTCGCTCCTGAGCAGAATTAACGGCGGAAGGGCGAAGCCCTTCGGTAACTCTATTAGCTTTGACGCCTCCTTGTCATGGCTTAAGATCTCTGAGACTATCCTTGGTATGTCAATGGCGTCAGCGTCCTTATGCCTGGTGTAGAACGCGCTGGCCCTTGCCTCATCCAAAATTTTACTCACAAGGCCGTCCCACACCAGGTCGCTCTCCCAGTCCCAGGAGTCAAAGCTGACGCCTAGGAGTGTGAGGCTCTGCTTAAACCCCTCGAGGACAGCGAGGACCATCGACCTGACTAAGCTCCTCTCTGGCTCAAGCCCCTTCTCATACCTGTTATTTAGTTCCGCCACTTCCTTTTCGGGGTCCTCTAGGGATAGTATGGCATTGAAGAGGGCGTCGAAGAAGTTCCCAGGGTCCTGAGACTTAAGTCTCGTCAACGTGGCTCCAAGCTTCTCAGCCTCCTCTAAGTTACCGGACTTCTTAGCGCTTAACATATCTATGGTCGTGCTGGTGACAGCGTAGATCCAGCCTACCAGGGCGTCCGGCTTCAATGATAGCCTCAGCGACTCCTCCATGACGTTTATCTTCAGGAGCTTAACGCCCAGGGCGGCTATTGCAACCTGTCTGCCCATGTCGTCAATGTAGAACCTTGTTATAACCCTGTGCCCTCTCAACCTTAGGAGCCTGGCCAAGGAGTCACCTATGCAGGCGTTCCTGACATGGCCTATGTGAAGCGGGTGTATGGGATTAGCGCTGGTGTGCTCTACGACGACGGTAAGCGGCTGCGGAGACCTCGGAACGCTCAGCCTACCGTCTTCCTTTAACCACGACTTTACGGCGGCGGCGAGTTCCTGGCACTTAAAGCTTATGTTAGTGAAGCCGTTGACGTTGTTTACAGAGACGTAACTTACAGAATAATCAGCTGCAAGTCTCTCAAAGAGGTCCTTAGCGACGCCCTCAGGGTTCTTCGAGTACCTTACAGCGGGGAATGAGGTGTCGCCATACTCTTCCTTGACGGGCTCCATGAGTTCCCTGAAGGCCGTCTGCTCGTTCACACTGACTAGTTTCGAAAGTATTTGTGAGGCACCTACAATAGCCTGTGTGACTGGGTCCAGCAACCCTCAGCCCAGCGTGAACTAGCTATACAAGGCCTTAAGCTTTCCTGATTATTCTTGAGATCTTAGTTGGCATGACGCTGTCCTCCTCTATCACGTTAATGCGGGCCCCACAGGCACTGAGATCCGTCAGCTCTGCGACGTTAACTGTTGGCGGTGATATCACCATCACTCTTGTGCCGCCCTTTATAAGCCTACAGGCAGTCTCTGAAGGTCTAGGCCCTGCTACCGTCTGCCTTAGGTCAGATACTACAACAACCCTTCTGCTGCCGCGCGCCTGCAAAAGAGCTCCCGAGAGGTTTGTGAAGCCTTCAAACCTGAGCGATACCAATAGCCTTATTAGCGCGCCCTCACTTAAAGGGCCCTTCAAGGCGTTTATCCTGTCGTTGAAGAGTATCAGCCTATCAATGGTCCTTGAGGCCATGACCGCTGAGGCAAGTGCCATGGAGGAGTAGTGCCTCATGGAGCCACTTACGTCAACTATGAGCGTCTTTTTCTTCAGTTTTTCATGCACCCTAAATACTAGGAAGTCGTTAGAAAGTCTCACGTACATCATGGTGGACTTACGCACATCAAGCCTTCCATGAGAGTCCTCAGCGTAGGTAAACCTTCTACCCCTCTGCCCAGGCCCCCTGCTCAGGGACCTTGAAAGCAGCCTCTGCAGCTCTCTTCTCAGGCGCTTGCTCCTGGAGTTCATATAAAGGTCTTGAACAATAGGTACCAGCGTTTGAAGGGGTAACTTAACTAGGTCTGTAAAGCTCCCCCTGCTAGCGCTTATTATGGCCTTGGACTCCGCTAGCAGGTCGGCAGCCCTCTTAGCGAGCTCAGGGTCATCCGCTCTGCCCAGCAGCTCCTCAGATCTCTTGGCCTCCTCCGCAGCCGTAATCTCATAGCGGGCGTCGCCGTATTCAAAGTAGAGGGAGGCGTACCGCACCGCGGCTGAGGCCCTTGACAGAGCCTCGAGGGATGACCCCTTAAGGGCTCCCTTGGCCTCAACCCTCCACAGCAACCTGGGATCAACGCTTTTAGCTATCCTGACGGCGTCCTCGTAGGAGTTGGCCCTTGAAATTATCTTGCTTATGACCTCGGAGGCCTTGTCAGCCCTCATCAGCGCAGTGGCGCTCAGCCCCTCGCTAGTGCTCAGCTTAAGTGCCAGCGCAGGCCTCCTCTCAAGCATTCTAGCTGCAAGGCTCGGCTGCAGGGCCCCGCTTCTCCTCATTATACTAAAAATATACCTGAGCCTCTGCGGGCTAGCCCTTGAGATGGCGTCGTAGGGGAGGGTGCTCTGAGCAAGTGGCTCTGCTTTCAGGCCATTGTATGGAAGTGCCGGTCCACCTTCTAGGCCGCGATCCTTCAACGCGCGCGGCCCCTCGATCAGCAGCAGGAGGGCTTTCCTGGTCTCTTCGTTCTTAGCAAGAGTCGACAAGGCTATGAGCTTTAAGTCGTCAGCGCTCAGGCCTCCATTCAGGTTTAAGTAAGCCTCTGCCAGCGTAGCTGCCGTCAGCTCCTCTGCTAGGCTGACGAACCTTCCAATGGATCTAAGCTCAAGCACCCATTTGTGCAGAGCCTCTAGAGCCTCTTCAAGCTTCATCTGCTTCATCCTTCCCTTAGGCGCTCGTCTACTACCTTTCTTATGGCCTCCTCGTCAGCGGGATCCTTCACTAGGGCCGCCTGGGCCACTTCAAGTAAATGCCTCTCGGTAACCTGAGGGCTGCCCTCCGTCTTAGCCACTGCCTGGGCCAGGCCAACCCAGGCTATTGAGGCGTCGACACCTGGCTTGTGAGTTAGGCTACCGAGCCTTCTGAGCTCATTGACTATGTCAACAACCCTTCTTATCAGCGGGCTCTTCACGACAGGCTTATCGCTAAGCTTGAGTAGTATGATCCTCTGCTCCTCCTCAGGTGAAGGGTACGTGAACTCAACCCTCACGACCCTTCTGAGAAACGCGTCACTCAGCTCGCCCTGAGCCACATCATCAGGGTTGCTCGTAAATATAAACTGGAACCCTAGGCCCCTGGCTCTGAACGTCCTCTTGAGCTCTGGAATCACTATCCTCCTCTTATCTATTATGTCTAGGAGCAGGTTCTGGAAGTTCTCACTGCTCCTCCTGATCTCATCGATGAGGGCTCCGGTGTCAAGTAACATGGCCGCGAGCAGAGGCCTCGGTATGAAGGAGTCCTCATTAAAGCCGTACTTCATTGCCATGAGGGGGTGAAAGTCGCCGACTACCTTATACTCATCATAGTCGGGAGAGGCCGGAAGCACAAATGGCGCCCTCCCGGCCCAGAGTCTGAGCAGGGCCTCACCTATCTCGGTCTTGCCGGTTCCCGGAGGTCCCTCAAAGAGGACAGGCCTGCCTATGATAAACGCGGCAAACGTGACCTTGACTATGCGTGGATCTACAACCAACCTGAACCTCTCCTCAAGGAGCCTGACGGCCTCGGATGGGCTCCTCACAGGTTCTCCTGGCTCTAACACCTGTGAGTAGATCTCTCTGGCCTTAGCCTCTATCAAGTCTTCCCTGCTATCGCTCTGCATCTTCGCGCTTCTCTCCATTTATCTCTGACCTTAGCGCCTAAAGGGTTTGTTGGCCGGCCTAGCGTGATTCCCCAGGCTCCGCGAAGTCCAGGCCTATAAGCCACGAACCGGGCTCCTCCAGCTGTACGCCTGGTTCGTCAAGGGAGAAGCACTGGTCTCTGTAGGGGCAAGTAAGGCACCTCCGGCCCCTCTTAGCAGCAGGGAGTATACCATGCCTTTTAACTAAGATGTAGTCGTCAATGGCCCTTAAGGCCATCGAGGTTAGTCTGCTGTCCAACTTGAAGATCCTTGACGTCGTAGGGTACCTTATCTCTACGGTAATGTCACTAATGCCAAGGCTCCTGGCTACGACTATGCCATAGGTGGAGGCCTGTATGACGTCACTCACCCAGGCCCCTCTCCTAGGAGGCCTTGAGCTCTTCCTCTCTATTATGTAGGCGCTGCCGCCGCTCAGCTTGAGCGCGTCAGCCCTCCCAACGATGGTTACGTTCTCGTTCAGCTTAAGAGTCAAGTTCTTCTCACTTGCGAAGCCTGTCAGTCTGTCCCTGAGGTGAAATAGAGCATGAAAGAGGCTTCCGAGGGCCAGCCTTAGGGACTCAAGCAGCCCCCTTCTTCTCGGCATATAGAGTTCGAAGAACGCAAGCCTTGGGCAGTAGCCAAAGGTATGTAGGTCGCTCGGCCTTATCACTGTTGGCCTGTCTTGACCTCCCTTATTGCTAGGCTCAGGCGTTTCTCGTCGACCTCCCACTCAGATGCCTTAACGTTATTTGGTGGAGCGTTGTAAAAGACAGCTATGGCCCTCGTCTCAGACTTTATGTAGTTCTCCATAGCCCTAGCGGCCTCTACGAGCTCCTCGTCGCCACTCATCCAGAGCTCTATATAGGCGTCCACCGACAGATTCGAAAGTTTTCTCATGTACTGTACCCTCCTCACAATCTCCCTTGCTATGCCTTCAAGGACCTCCTCTTCGGACACGCGCTTGTCAAGTGCCACGGTGCCATAGGGGGTCTCATCTGCAAGCAGCCAGTCAGGGTAGCCCGCTATGATTTTCACGTGTCTCCTCTCGATCCTCACGCTCTGCCCATTTACCGTAATATTATAGAAGCCCTTGTTAAGTATCTCTGCGGCGGCGTTCTTATCATCCTTGAGGGCCTTTATTATCATAGGGGTTAACTTCTTGAACTCAGGCCCCACGACGCTGTACTCTGGCTCCAGCTCGTACACCCTAAGCTCGTTCATCAGCTCAGGACCAACTACCTTAACCTCCTTAACGTTGATGGCCTGTGATATGAGCCTCTGGAGCTCGCTGATGGCCTTCTTGACGTCCTCTGAAGAGGGTGACACATAAAGCGTCCTGAGGGGCCGCCTCAGCTTGACCCCGCCCTTCATCCTTAAGGAGAGCGCGTACTCCGTTATCTCCCTGACGACTTTCATCTTAGCCTCAAGGCTATCGTCTATAAGCCCGGTGTCGGACTCTGGCATGGCGTTCATGTGTACGCTCTCGGGGGCCTCGGGCTCCGCGGGCCTCACGAAGTTCTGGTATAGATACTCGCTTATGAAGGGCATTATAGGGGCCGCCATAAGTATCCATGTCCTGAGGGCCGTGTAGAGGGTGGCATAGGCCGCCCTCTTAGATGGCGTATCCTTCTCCTCCCAGACCCTCCTCCTTATCAGCCTCAGGTACCACCTGCTTATGTCCTCAACTATGAAGTCCCTCACTATGCGTGCGGCCTCGTGAACCTCGAGCTTGTCGAAGTGCTCCCTGTACTCCTTGAGGTAACTGTTGAGGCGGGAGAGCAGCCACTTGTCCTCGACCTCGAGGTAGTCCTTAACAGAGTCCGGTGCGACCTCCTTTGGGTCAAAGCCGTCAAGACTCATGTAGAGCGATGCGAAGACGTAGACGTTCTTCATTATTGTGAAGTCCCTGGCTGTTAGGTCAACGTTATGCCAGGAGAACCTTAGATCCTCCCACGTGGTGTTGCGGAGCAAGTAGAGCCTCATTACGTCGCGCGGGTACTTCTTGAGTATGTCCTCGACGGCCACATAGTTGCCCAGAGACTTGTGCATCTCCCTGCCGTGCTCGTCGAGTACAAAGCCGTGAACTAGGACCCTCCTATAGGGCACGCTTTCGAATCCTATGACGCCTGAGCGCAGCAGGCTGAAGAACCACCCCCTGAGCTGATCATGGCCCTCAAGCACAAGGTCAACTGGCATGAGGCGCTCGTAGTCCTCCCTCCTCCTTGGGTAACCAAGGCTTGCATAGAAGGCTATGCCGCTGTCAAACCAAACGTCAGCCACGTCAGGAACCCTCGTCATGACGCCGCCGCACTTAGGGCACCTAAGCGTCACCCTGTCTATCCAGGGCCTGTGCAGGTGCTCGGGCCTCCGCCCGCCCAGCCTCTCAATATCGTCAACGCTGCCTACTACCTCCACATGGCCGCAGCTATTGCAGGTCCATATTGGTAAAGGTATGCCCCAGTACCTCTGCCTGCTTATGACCCAGTCCTCAATGTTGCTCACGAGCGAGCCTATCCGGCTCTTAGCCCACGAGGGCACCCACTCTACCCTCTCAAGCTCGCTGGCAAGCTTGTCCCTGAGCTTGCTTACCGCTATGAACCACTGTTCAGTAGTTCTCATTACCAGTGGCGTCTTACACCTCCAGCAGACAGGGTACCTGTGAACTACCTTGCCAAGGTAGAATATAGCCCCCCTCTCCTTGAGGTCCTTAAGTATGGCTTCGTTGGCCTCGGTCCTAAAGTAGAGCCCCCTGTACTTGCCAGCATCCTCCGTTAACCTTCCCTGATTATCAACCACGCTGAGCGGAGGCACGCCAAGGCGCGACCCAACCTCAAAGTCTACGTCACCATGGCCTGGCGCTGAGTGGACGAGGCCTGTGCCCTCGGTCGCCGTGACGCCCTCAGGCGCCAGCACGACGCGATGATATGCCTTGAGAACCTGCTGGGCTGGAACAAGGTCCTCAAGCGGGTGGACGTACTCAAGGTCCTTAAGCTCAGAGCCCTTAAAGGTCCTGAGGATCTTGTAATCAGTTATACCGGCCTCCTTCATTATAGCGTCAACCCTATCCTTCAGTATTATGTACATTTCACCTTTGGCATCGACCTCGGCGTACTCCATGTCCGGGTGTGCCATAACAAACGCGTTGGCTGGGAGAGTCCAGGGGGTGGTGGTCCAGACTAGCAGGTAGAGGTTGTCGAAGCCTTTAACCTTAAACTTAACGTAAACGGATGGATCCTCCAGCTCCCTATACTCAGACACCTCATAGTCGGCTAGCGTTGTCTCGCACCTTGGACACCAGTGAAGCACCCTCTTGCTCCTGTAGAGAAGGCCCTTCTCATAGGCCACCTTGATTAGGTGCCAGCCGGACTCTATGTAGTCATCAGAGTACGTCACGTAGGGGTTCTCCCAGTCCATGAAGACCCCAAGTTGCTTGAAGTTTTCTGTCATGCTCTTGATATTTTCCTTTACGAGTTCAAGGCATGAGTTAACGAACCTCTCTATGCCTATGGAGGTCTCTATGTCCTTCTTGTTCTTTACGTCAAACTTTCTCTCAGCAAGTATCTCTATTGGGAGGCCGTGCGTATCATATCCTGGCTTATCCCACACATCGTAGCCTAGCATCCTGTAATATCTCAGCAACGCGTCCTTCAGTATTTTGTTCCACGCAGTGCCCAGGTGTATGCTGGGTGCGCTCGCGTATGGAGGGCCGTCAAGGAAGTACAGCTTGCCCCTGCTGCCCCTGAGCGATTTAAGCCTCTGGTATATGCCGTTCCTGTCCCAAAAGCTCATCACCCAGTCCTCTATTTCGCGTTGTGACCTTTCGTCAGAGGCAAGGGCGCCGCTGACCTTCATGTTTACACCTCTGTGTTTATCCAGTCAACCTTGACGTACTGGGACTTAACTATGGAGGAGACAAGGTCGCTTATCTCCTTTTCTAGACCCCCCTTCTCAAGTGGCAACTCAAGGAACCTGAACTCAGGAAGCACCAGGGACTTTATGTCCTTTGGCTCAACACCATACTTCTCCTTAAGAACTTTCTTCACCTCTTCGTGAGCTATATCATCGTAGGAAGCGTAGTAGATCCTGTAGAGCTTCTTATGAACCGCTAAGGCTTCTTCGCCGCTCATAGTAGCACCTAGCTTTAAACCGCATCAAAATGTTTTTATAGGCTTTACTGTCACAGCGCGTTTCAACGTACCCTAGAGGCCCCCTTTGCGCTATAGTAAGGCCTTAACGCTTTAGCCGCTCATTAGCTGCTAGTCAAACGGCTTAGCTATGTAAATGTTATTGTCATTCTTTATGACCCTCGCCTTGAGCCTTGCACCTAATGAGATTCTAGCGCCAACTATAGAGAACACCCTGTAGCAGTCAGGGTCCACCCCGAGAACCTCGCCCTTCAACCAACCGTTGGCGACTACCAACAGGTTAACAGTCTCACCCACTTTGAATGGCCTCTCAACCCTTGGCCTCCTCGTAAATCCAACTTCCTCCGCAGAGGGCGTCAGCCTGTAGCCAATTTCCAGCTCAACCTTCTTAAGATAGTTGTAAAACTCGCGCCAGGTCCACGGCCTCACCCGCGGCGGTCTACGGCCATACTTGTGCTCCTCATATTTCTGCGCGAGGACCCCGGTGGGCCACCCGCTCCTGACCCCCAGGCCGAGCTCTTTAGCAAGCCTTGCTATCTTAGCCAGCTCACCCTCATTATAGCCAGGCACTATAACGGGCGTCAGGATAACGTCAAGATTGGTCTCCTCCATGAGCTCCTTCACAACTTTTATTATCATATCGACGTCATACCACTGGACGCCTGCCAGCCTCCTCGCAAGGTTGGAGTCAAGGGCATCTATGCTAAGGTTTATCCTATCCAGGCCCGCCTCGTAGAGCCTCTTGCCGAGCTCCACTGAAAGCGAGCCGCCATGCGTCTCAATGGCAACTCTTCGTATGCCCTTCTTGCTCTTAAGCAGCCTGATGAGATCAAGAATCTTTGGATTTGTCAGGGGCTCCCCGACCCCGTCTATAAGCGCCTCAACATCGCCGCCTTTGGCCTCCGCCACGCTTCCGGCCCACTCAGCCAGCCACTCAACGTCGCTTACTATGTACTCTGAGGCCCTGCGCCGTGAGCTGGGCCCAGCGTCAACGCTGCAGAATATGCAGTCGTGAAAGCAGAGCGTTGAGGGCCTTACCTGAATCACGTTAGAGCCTCTCTCTATGACTCCGAAGGCTATGTGTCCCATCATAGGGAAGCTTTTGAAAATTTTATAAGTGGTTCTCCCATAAACCCTAGGCCCCTCTACTATAGAATCTGCGCACCCAAACATGGGCTCACCTAGCGACCACTTTAAGCTTTCTAACCGCGTAGAGGGGCCTTGTGATGCCTACGCCCTCAAGCAGCTCGCACAGCTTGCAGAGGGCCTTGCCGTTCGCTGTGGGCTCCCCGCACCTGACGCACCTGCCCAAGCCGCTCTTAGGCGTGACCTTAGACGCCAGGGGCTCAAGCAACCTATCTAGGGACTCCATGAAGGCCAGCAGCGAGCCGGGGTGCTCACTCTCATACTTGTAGAGCTCTCTCCTCACCTTAGCCCTCAGGGTGGGAAGCTGGTAAATGTAGGGGCACTCGGTCTCCTGAATGTGGTAACCTTTTAACATGGTGAACGTGGCTGTCTCCCACTCGTATATCTTTCTTAGGGGCTTGATTCTCCTGACAAGCATAGGATCCTTGACAAGCTCAGCCAGCGGGTGCTGTCTCAGCAGGCTCTGGAGGTCGCCCCTCAATATGTTTATGACCGCGGTCTGGCTCTCGTCGTCAAGGTTATGTGCAGTGGCAAGTTTATTGACGCCGAGCTCCCTGGCGTAGTAGTTCATTATCCTCCTCCTTGATATGCCGCAGTACGTGCAGGCGCTTATCCTGCTTGAGGCATCCCTAGCCTTAGCCATTATCTCGTCAACGCTAAAGCCCACATACTCCTTGATTGAAGTTACTATTACGTCAACTCCAAGCTCCTTGGCAGTCTTAACTAGGTATCCTGCGTCCTCCTCTTTGTTGTAGCCATGTATGCCTTCAACTATGTTAAGCCCTATAAGCCTGTCAGGCTTGTATATTCTGCTCATGACGTCAAGTAGCGTGTAGCCGTCCTTGCCGCCGCTCAGGGCGAGCAGCACGACGTCGCCTGGCTCTATCATGCGCCACCTCTCGACCTCGCGCTTAACCCTCGCCGTTATATCATCAAAGAAGCACTCTGAGCACAGGGCCTTGCCACTGTGTGGCTGAAACACTGCCGCTGGCCTCATGCCGCACCTGTCGCAGAGCCTCTGCAAGGGGCTTCCTTTTCAGACCTAGCTATGAGGCTCTTATACGGCTTTTCATAAAAGGCAATAAAGTTTTGCAGACACAAAGAAGACGAAGCTATGCTAAGTCAAGAGCCGTCAGCGGCCGTGTTAGTGCTTCTATGGGGCTCGCCGCCCCATGTACTGCTGGAGAGAAAAAGCTGCAGCGTGGCTTCTCGATTTGCCTGCGACGTCGCGCTTCCAGGGGGCCGTATTAAGAATGGCGAGACGCCTGAGGAGGCGGCCCTCAGGGAGGCCTGGGAGGAGGCCTGGGTTTGTCCATCAATGGTGAGGGTCCTGGGCAGGCTTGGAGTCTTCAGCACAGTGTCGGAGCCGAAAATATATACCATGGCTATTCTTGCGGAGCCTTGGGGACCTATAGACGTTGCACCAAGGGATCCTGAGGTTGACGCGGTTTTCTGGGTTAACTTAGAGCACGTAAAGAAGCCCTCAACAGTTCTTCACAGGAGGAGGCAGGTTCAGGGTGTTAAGCTAGGCAAGGACCTGGTAGTTTGGGGGCTCACGCTTAGGATACTCACGAGTCTCGGCGAGGAGATGGCAACGAGGTCAGTGAAGGACTTTAAGGGTACTTAACCTTAAGCGTAGAGGCTATGACCTTATAAATATCATCTAAGTTCTGAGGTAGCTTAAGGGTCCTCAGAGTCCTGTTGCGTAGCCTCACAAACTCGACCTGCGCTGGGGTCAGGTAATCCTCGTCTAGGCGGAGCAGTGAGTAGGATGAGAGGAGGGAGGAGAGCTGACCAACAGCGTCCAAGTTCATTGGGTCAGCCTCTAGCTCCTTCAGCAAGTCAAGCATCTTGCTTGCGAAGGCCTTAGGTATCTCGTGATCAACCTTTAAGCTGCTGCTAGAAACCCACTTGCTAAGCTCATAGAGTAAGGACGTGTTAAGCGGGCTCTCGGCCAGCAGCTGAAGTATAGACCTCTCAACGAAGTACTCAACCAGGTGCTCAAAGGTCCTCGGGTAGTCCATGCCTAGCAGCCTGACATACTGCATGAGAGGCATATAGTTATCATAGAGCACGTCAAACTGGTGCGAGAGGTCTACAATGGCGCTCTCCATTACGTGGTTCAGGATAACCCTCTGCTCATCCTTCAGCGACCGCTGAGGGTCTATGAAGCCCTCCCCAAACAGGGAGCTTAGCCTGTTGACGAGCTCTGGCATCATGCCCTTTGAGAACAACTCATTCATATCCTTCTCAAGGGATTCGTACTCCTGCATCGACGATACAATCTTCGCTCCGCCGAAGACGTCGTACCAGCCGTAATAGGCCGCTGCAAACATGACGTGGTAATAGGACCACGTGACCTTGGATATAAGCGTAGCGACGCCGCTGACAGCCCTGAATCTGCCGAGCCTGAGCGGCGTGAACCTCTCTATTACGACCCTATAGGAGTAAAAGTCCGTCTCCTGCTTAAGGGGCTCAAAGAGCAATCTCATGGCTAGCATAGCCGCCATCCTCTCGGGTGTAACGGCCGCGCTCGCAGCGTATCTCAAGTAAATGTCCTTTCCGGAGCCCGCCGAGGGAACGTTAGATTTGGCCTCATCTAGAATCTCGAGCGCCTTCGGCTCCAGGTCGCTGCCTGTGAGCGAGCGGAGCAGCTCGAGGGTCCTCCTCATATGAAGCATGGACTGGATGGGCTCAGGCCTGAGTATGTCCTCAAAGAACCACGCGTCACTTGACTGCATGAGCAGGGCTTGCCTCATCATCTCAAGGAGCGTTAAGGACTTAATCTTAGGGTCCTCCTCGTGAGTCTTCAGGTGCTTCCTTAGAAACTCCGACATGACCTCCTCGGAGGAACCCTCGGAGAGAGCAGAGCCATAGTCAAGGAGGGCCCTCTTCGGGTCCACGAAAAGCTCGCCGCCTGTTTTAAGGAACGTGTTAAGGGCCTCCAGGGCAACATAGTCAACAGCGTTCCTGAGCGGCGTCCTCCACGCCTGCGTCCAACCAGGCCTTATGTCAGAGCCGCAGCCGCAGTTGCTTCTCCACCTCTCAACGCCGTGCGGGCAGCTCCATGAGGTGTTCTCAGCCACCTCAACCTCAAGCTCAGGCGGGGATGTCTTTGAGAAGTACTCGCCGAGGTTAGTTAATGATATGCCGTACCCAGGAGCTAACGAGAACGCTCTGGCGAGTTCGATCTCCCCCCTCTTCTTGTGATGTCCAAAGGTCTCGCCGTCGACGGCTATGGTTACCAGCTGGGGCCTGTTTGAGTTGCTATCATAAGCCTCAAGGGCCCTCCTTAGCAGTAGCTCGCCGCTCTTCAGCGCGTCGCCAAAAGCTATGAGCCCTGAGAGCCACTTGTTGTAAAGTATAACGCCTATTTCCTTGCCAGAGGGCAGCACCGCCTTGTACGTGACCCTAGCGTCAACGGTGTGCTCATCAACGGCCTTTTTACTTCCACCTGGCCCTATGACGTTCTTGACCTGGTTAGGGCCCAGCAGGACAAACTTTATGCCATAGTCGCTGAGCAGCTCGAGCGTGACATTATCAACAGCCGCCTCTGGCAGCCAGAAGCCCTCGGGCTCGCGCTCAAAGTACTTTTCGAAGTACCTTATTCCCCACGCTATTGCCGTTTCTCTGTACTCCTTGCTCGACAGAGGCAATATTATGTGGGCGTAGGGCTGGGCTATGGCGTTACCGTGGCCAGACCGAGCTGCAACGCTCTCCTTGTCCGCCTCAACAATAGCGTTAAGGACTCTGGGGTAGTTCTTGGCAAGGTACTCAAGCAGGAGGGGGCCAAAGCTGAAGGTGAGGTAGAGGTAGTTATTGAAGAAGTCCTCCACGAGCCCATGATCATCCTCTAGCTTTGCCCTGGAGTTGCTCTCGTAGCACTCCTTGGTTATGCGGTCGTTCCAGTCATGATAAGGCTTAACGGACGGATCGTAGTCTATCTCCCCCGTCCATGGGTTGAACCTGGGGGGCTGGTAGAAGTGCCCAAAGACCGCTAGGTACTTGTTATCAGGGCTCACACCATTGCCCATAGGCTTTCATAAGTTATAGCGGGGTCGACGCTTATAAGTGCGTCTAATAACCCACCGCAGGAATTGATGGAGAGTCCTTTATACAACTAAAGTTCGTCCGCAACTAGAGACTTAGCTGTTTGCACGTTTCAGCTTCAGGGTAACGAGCCTATCGATGTTCAGCGATATTATCAGCGTGTAGCCAAGAGCATGTGCTAATGAGGTGGGGCTGTTGCATGGTTGGTGTTTAGTGGTTGAGTTTATAAGCCATAGTTTTGTTTTTAATTATTATTGATGCCAGTGCCTTCGGAGAGGCTACTGAGGTCTAAGGAGGTCAGCGAGTACAGGCCAAGGGGCTACATAACAGTTGACGTTAATGAGAGCTCTGAGGCCGTCCTCATTGACGGCGTCGTCTATCTCCTCGAGACGGACCTGAGCGAGGTGACCCTTGGCTATTATTACAGGAGGAAGAGGGTCCAGGAGAAATATGATGAGGTCTACGGCCCATGCAGCAGGCCCGCTAGGAGGATATTCAAGAGGCTGAGTAACAATGAGAGGGTCCTCAAGGGAGATAAGGTGGAAGCTGGCCGCCCTAATTGTCAGGGAGGCAGCAGCAAAAAGGCGGGCTGTCATAGTTCTTGAGAGGCTGCAGGGAGCCCGTCAACCACATGATTGAACACGTCAAGGACCCCAGCTCGGGCGCAGAATTTTCCAGGCTGCGTTCAAAGGAATGCAGACGACCATTGAGGAGAAGGCAAGGGAGCATGGAGTTCCAGTCATTTACATTGACCCCAGGAACACGTCAAGGGCTTGCCCTATACACGGTGCCGAGATGATATACGGTAAGGACAGGCGCGGCACCTGCTCTAAGGGAGGGGAGACGTGGCACAGGAATGTAGTCGCCTGCTATAACCTCCTCCTGAGGGCCCTCGGCGGCGATGGGGGCGCTGCCCCAAGCCGCCTGAGGGCCTTGGCCACCGTAGATAGGGGCCCCGCGCCGCTGGTCTTGACGGCCGCCCATGAGCCCACGCCGATTGCTTATGAGGCGTGGGTAAGGTGGGGGTCCCTAGGTGCATCAAATGATCATAGACAAACAAGAATGAGCATCTAGGGGCAAACGGTTTAATAAGAGGGGCATCATGCCTCAAGAGGTTGTGGAGTGGTAGCATGAAGCCCTCAAGAGACGATTATAAGACAGTTTTCCTGGTCCTTCTTCCATACCTTCTGTTTTACCTCTCGTTTAGGGCGTTCTCAACATACTTCCTCTACTCTATGGCTATCTCAACCTTCATTATGGCCCTCTCAGCACTTGCCCTCTTCCCCTCAATAAAGGGGCTTTACACCATTTCTGCGAAGGTTGCTATGGCCATACCGTTTGCAGGGCTTGCCTACCTTCTGTTTTACCTGGGCTGGGTTGGCACAGTTTATCTAGGTCTATCAAAGGGCGTCTACTTCATCTACGACATAGTCCCGCGCCAGGCCTTCTCGCTGTTAGCGCTTATGATTATAGGGCTCTCAGAGGAGCCCTACTGGAGGGGCTTTATACAGAAGGTCGTTGTTAAGGACAGGCTGAAGCTGAGTTGGCCCGTGGCGGCGCTCTTCTACGGCATAGTTCACATAGTTACGGGCGACCTTGTCCTGCCCCTAGCGGCCTTCGTCTTCGGCCTCGTAATGTCATGGGCTGCCGAGAGGTATGGTCTCCTGACGTCAAGCGTGGCCCACGTGCTTTGGCTTTACATTATACTTTACCTAGTCCCTGTCGTCAGGTTACCGTTACCTTAGAGCTATGTCCTTACCTGATGCCCTGGCCCTAAGCACTCTGTACGTCGGGGTTACGCTCCTCGGGTGGTTCGCTTTAACAACGTCAACGCGGGCGGAGCTGGTGTGGCGTGGCGCCGACCTCAGGCTCTCCGGGTCCTTGCGGGCCAGCTCCTCCGCCTCCTTAAGCCTCTCAACATACCTGTCAATGTTCTCCTTGGTCTCAGACTCTGTGAACTCAAACATGAGCGCCTCCTTAACTATCAACGGGAAGTACATAGTTGGAGCGTATAGGCCTGCGTCAAGAAGGTACTTACTCACGTCCTCAGCCGAGACCCCGGTCTCGTTGAGGAGGGGCTCGGCACTCAGCACGGCCTCGTGCTTCCTCGGCCTCCCCTTGGCGTAAGGCATTGAGAACAGTTTCGTCTCCCTCAGAACCCTTGATATAAAGTAGTTAGTGTTAAGGGTCGCCACCTCACCAGCAGTCCTAAGGCCCTGAGGTCCAAGGGAGAGTATGTAGACGTAGGCCCAGACCAGCTGGGGTATGTTGCCAAGGAAAGGCCTTATGGAGCCAGGGCTCCTAGGGCCCCTCCACATAACTCTGTACACGTTGCTATCCTTGTCATAGTAAACGACAGGGCCCGGCAGCACGTCGCTCAACTTGACGCCGCTAGTAATCTCGCGGTCCTTTATGCACACGGGGCCTGCCCCTGGCCCTCCGCCTCCATGTGGCGTTGAGAACGTCTTATGCAAGTTGAGGTGAGCGACGTCAAAGCCCATGTCGCCGGGCCTCGCGCGACCCATTATCCCGTTAAGGTTGGCCCCATCGTAGTACAGGAGCCCGTCGACAGCATGGACGTCCCTCGCAACGTCTAGTATCCTCTCCTCAAAGAGCCCCAGGGTCGACGGGTTCGTCAACATGAGGCCGGCCGTCTGCGGCCCAAGGGCTGCCCTGAAGGCCTCATAGTCCATGTTACCATCCTCGGCTGTCGGGATCTCGACGACCTTGAAGCCCCCCATGGCAGCGCTGGCTGGGTTGGTGCCGTGGGCGGAGTCAGGCACTATTATCTCCTTCTTTACGGCGTCCTGTCCCTTGACGACGTGGTATGCCCTTATGATAGCGACGCCCGTGAACTCGCCCTGGGCCCCAGCCGCTGGCGCCAGGGTGCAGACGTCCATGCCAGTTATAGCTTTAAGCCACTCCTGGAGCTCATAGAGCATCCTAAGCAGACCCTGGATCCTCTCCTCAGGCATCAGGGGGTGGAGCTGCTCAAGCCTCCAGTCAAAGCCGTACTTAAAGCCTATGCGTGGGTTGTACTTCATTGTGCAGCTGCCCAGCGGCACGGGGCCACTATCAACGCCATATGACATCTCTGAGAGCCTTGTGAAGTGCCTGACGACCTCGACCTCGCTGACCTCTGGCAGCTCAGGCTCCCTGTCCCTTGCAAGCTCCTTTGGAATTGCAGGGTCGCCGAGCGCTCTCTTAAAGTCATCGCTTAGTCCTGAGAAGACGAGCCCCCTTCTGCCGCGGCTCAGCTCATATATCAGGGGCTCACCCCACCTTGCCTGCTCAAAGGTCAATGTGAGTCCACCTCCATCATGGAGCTCACTAGCTCCTCTATGTTGTTCTTGCTGTGCAGCTCGCTGAAGCTCAGAAGCCCCCACCTCTCACTGGCCCAGCTCACGTAGCTGGACAGAGGGAGGCCAGCCATGATGCCTTTATCGAACAGTCTAAGCCAGACGTCTCTGTAAGGGGCCCTGGTCTCGACTATGAAGTCCTCAAAGAACTCGCCTGAGAACGGCAGCTTATACCCAGCCTTTGTGAGGAGCTGCGCCGCGTAGTGAGCTCTGTGCCATATGGCCTCTGCTAGCTCTTTAATGCCCTTAGGGCCGAGGAGCGACAGGTAAACGGCAGCAGCTATCGCGTTGAGGGCGGCGTTCGTAGTTATGTTGCTGGTGGCCTTTGACCTCCTTATGTGCTGTTCCCTTGTCTGGAGTATCATCGTGAACGCGCGGGAGCTGCCGTCCTTAGTAGTCGTGAGCCCTATTATCCTGCCTGGCATTTGCTTTATCAGCTGGCCGTCCCACTTGACAGCGAATATGCCAAGCGTTGAGCCCCCTGCGTAAACGCCAAGGCCGAGGGGCTGCCCCTCGCCAACAGCTATATCAGCGTCGAGCTCCCCAGGCGGCTTATAGAGGCCAGCCGTGATCGGGTCAAGGCCTACTACGAAGAGGGCCCCAGCGTCATGTGAGACCTCCGCTAAGCCTCTAGCGTTAAGGTCTACTATTCCGGTGAACGTGTAGGGAAGCTCCATGTAAACGGCCGATGCACCGCCGCTGCTGAGCTTCTCCTTGACGTCCTCCAGGTTCGCGTACCCAGTGCTTCTGTCGGTGGCGTAGAACTCAATCTCTATGTCCTGCGGCCACGCATAAACCTTGAGAGTCGAGAGGTGGAAGGGGTTTATTACGTCGGGCACTAGGACGCGCTTGATACCCTTGACTCTAACTGCCATCAGCGCGGCCTCGCCGAGGGCACTTGCCCAGTCATACATGCTTGAGTTGACGACGTCCATCTCAAGCAGGTCTGCCATGAGGCTCTGATACTCAAACAGGGCCTGCTGGAGCCCCTGGCTGACCTCAGCCTGATAGGGGGTGTAGGCCGTGAGGAACTCGCCGCGTCTTACGATTTCTGTCACTACGGGAGGCACGTAATGAGGCCTCACGCCTCCCCCAGCAAAAGGCGGAATCCTAGGCTGCGTGACGTTTCTTAGCCTATCCTCCACTATTGCAGAGACCTCAACCTCGCTGAGGGGTCTGCCAGCGCCTATAGGTAAGGAGTTCCACCTGTGCTCGTCTAGGAAGAGTTCCCTCGGTATGTCGGAGTAAAGCTCATCTGTGCTCTTCGCGCCAATAATCGTTAACATCTCTTCAACGAAGCTCCTTGAGGAGTTAGGCATCCATGGGTAGCTCAAAGTTCAGCCCGGGTCGTCTAGGACTTCGTCATTTTTAAGCTTGAGAATGAGGGTCTTAAATGACTGCAAGTGGCGCAGGCGCAACAGCTCTAGCTTTCCAAGGACCTTATTCTGCTCGCGGACCTCCTCTGAAGAATATACGCTACTATAACGACAATAGTCAGCAGGGCTGCTGAGACAGCGTAGTAAAGGCCTCTGCTAAAGCCACTCCTTGGGCTAATGTTGAGCGAGACTAACACGTACATAGCGGAAGACCATGTTAGAGGCGATGTAGTGGGGAGAGGTAGCCCACTTTTGGGGTCTACGGCCTCAGGAAGGAGGCCATGCTGGGAGTGCGCGTATGCCCAGCTTAAGGCGCTCGTTGCGCCGCTGTAGTTGCCGCTCTCTGAGTAGTAAAGGCCTAGGAACAGCGTAGTTATAACCCAGGGTGGCATTGGGCCGCTGCTGTCAAAGAGGTACTCATTATAGTGATAATTGTCACCATAGAACCGCGCAAGTCCTCCAACGCTAGGATTCCAGAGGGACTTAAGGGCAGACTTAACGTCGCTGCTAACAGCATAGCCCGGCCACGCGCTCAGGTTAAGCGCGAGGGGAAGAATGGAAGAGGAGCTCAGCAGAGGCGCTTGCGGCGTTAACACTAGCTCTGAGCCGTTTTGGGTGAAGAGAACCTCACTAGTCATATCCGAGTAAAAGGCGGTGCCGTTCCAGAAGTGCTTGATAACGCTTTCCTTAAGCAGCGACGCTGCCTTAATGGCAGGACTTGTATTGTAGCCAAGGTAGGACAGCAGGTAAGCCGCGTCCACGAGGCCGAGGTAGTTGAAGGCCTGTGTCCAGAAGTGATATCCAAGACGGTCCTCCCAGACGCTGAGGTCCTCTGGCACTAGGTGAAGCTTAGACCCAAGTATCCAGGAGACCTGGGCGCTGACACTCTTATTGAGCAGGGGCAGGGCCTCCTCAAGGAACGTCACGTTATGGGTCAGCATGAAGTACTGGTATATGCCGACCTCAACTATGCCGACGCTGTCAAGCTCAGGTATTCCGAACGAGCTGTCGGGCGCCCCGGTGTAGAAGTTGTAACGGGTGTACCACACGCCGTTGCCGTACTGCGGCGCCTTAAGGAGCCACAGCCAGTACTTGAGGGCGCTATCAAGGTGCCCTGACTTCTGTAGCGCCATTGCGGCGAAGGACGAGTCCCTGACCCAGCTGTAAAGGTATATAGGGCTTGGAGACGCTGCGAATGTTCCAAGGTAGGGGTTCTGGTCGTCCTTTAAGACAAGCAGGGAGAGGTAGTACTCGCTTGCCAAGGCCTGGGAACTGAGGCCTAGGGGCCTCCTTGAGCTCATAAGCCATTCGTCTACCCTTACCGCGTTATAATTGATGAGGTCCCCTACGTTAGGGTTGCACGTTGAGTTAAGCGAGAGCTCAACATAGCTCTGGCCCTTTGGCAGGCTTATACTTATGACGGTGTAGTTAGGTCTGCTAACGTAAGAGACAGAGCCATTAGTGCACAAGTAAACTCTGAGGTTGTAGGCGCTCATATAGGTCACAACGCCGTTCTGCGCTTGAGTTACGGTGGCGCCAGCCGATATGTTGACATACGCATTAAGCTGCTTCTCCGCGGCCACCAAGCTCAAGAGCTTAGTCGTTCCAGGCGGGGCGAGGTTCTGGAGCTCATAGCCACTATCGCTGTATATAACTACAGTGTTGTTTAGGCCTAGAAAGGCCTGACGGGAGAACCCAGCGTTAAAGGTCAGCTCTATTGGAAGGAGCCCCACAGGGCCTAGGTAGAAGTTAGTTATCATAGGCTCCGTGTCAACAAGGCCGTCAAGTGACGCGTTCTCTATAGGTATACCTGTCATCACTAGGAAGCTGTCGTTGACCCAGTTGCTTAGCATCAGAAAGGACGGTGAGAGGTTAGCTTGGGATGGGCCTGACCCCAGCGCAAGCGCATGCTGAGTTAAGAGGGGTCCTGCGGCGCCGATAATCATCAGCGTCGCTATAATGGCTGCCACTATGTGACGCGTAAGCGTTGCCGCCCCCTCCTTAGGCGCGGGCCTCTGCAACTTTAACTCTGACGCGCCCTTCAAGGCCCGCATATTATGGTAGGTACCTTGAGTTGTAAAGCTGCTAGCAGCTCGCAGGCCCTTAAAGACACCCCCGCAAAGAGCTCTTATTACTGACAGCCCTTGGTGGCCTGGCTGCAGGCCCTGCACAATCTCTGCTTCACCCTCGCTTTACACCTTAAGCTATGGGGCCTCTACCACCTGTACGATGCCACCACTTAACCTAAAGGGGTAAACCTTGACAGGACCTCATTTAGAGGACCGATGAGGGAACTCTTGCCCCTTTTAAGGGGGCCCTAGGCTAGTAGTCGCCAGGAGAGGTGTCATGAGCGACCAAATTATAGATCTCCTGGGCTTGTTTAAAGAGCACGGCCCTCTCTCAGCAGGGGACGTCTCCCAGAGGCTTAACATTCCTAAGTATAAGGCTCTTGCCGTCGTGTCGTGCCTGAGCAGCCTCGGCCTCCTGGAGCCGCTTTACGTGAAGGGGAGCTACAAGATCTACAAAATAAGCGCGCTTGGCGAGCAGTTCCTTGAGAAGGCGCTGAAGGCCGGCAGCGCCAGCGATGCCTTCGGGGGGCTTTTGCTGTCACAACAGGGCAAGCAGGAAGTCACGACATAAAAGCGCTTAGCGCTAGCAGGCTTAGAGGTCTGTAGCTTCGCGTGGATCCCTTGTTTCGTTGCAACGTTTAAGAGGTCTGGATGAAAGACGGCCTTCCCTTAAGGTTTACTATAGGCATCGCTGCCCAGCCAGGCCTACTCCTGTCGCTTAACTCCACCCTCTCACCAGTTTCGTCAACTTTTAGTAAAACATATTTATATTTTAGCTCCTCGTCGTTGAACCTCGAGCGGAAGAAGTATATTATGGGTATGCCGTAGAATTTGTAGTAATCCCTATAGGTAGTCTGAATAAAGTAGTACATATAGCCGTTCTCAACATACCTGTAAATTGGCATTACAATGGAGTATGAGACCATGCTTGACGCAAGCCTGGCTATATCTGGGAGCGAGCTCACTTCAACAACATAGGCCTTGGGTACCTCTTCCAGAGCTCATCACCTTAGCGTTCAAAGGAAATAAGCGTTTTAAGCGTTTTAACGCGGTTAAAACATGTGCGGGGGTGCCCGAGCCTGGCCAAAGGGGACGGGCTTAGAACCCGTTGGCGTAGGCCTGCGTGGGTTCGAAGCCCACCCCCCGCACCTTCGATTAACTTATTAAATCAGCATCTCAAGTGCTTGGCAAGGAATCCTTTCCAGCGCGCTAAGGCGGTGCGCGATACCATGGAGCGACGCGCAAAGGGCTTAGCGGAAAACCCCTGGCGTTTGGCGAGACTCTGACCTCCTCCCCGCACTAAAGGGCTAGGCTTTCAGTTGTAACGCCTCTACGTAACTACTAGTTATTTTTAATTATCTCTAAATATTGTTTTGGCAAGTTACTTTTATATAGCATTACCGAGACAGCTTTCATTGGCGACCCCCCACCTGATGACGGGTGCCGCTCACGAGTGTGGGAGTGATAAAAGTGGATGGGAGGGTAGCGGCGTCTCCCTCGACCAGCCCCCAGGCTGCGAAGGGGCTGCAGCTGGGCCCCGCTGACCCCAACAGCGTCGGCCAGCGCGCCCCGGGCCTGCAGGGCCTTCACGCTCGAGGGGCCCTAGGGACCCGGTAGCGCACGTCACCTGCCGCAGCCCACTTTTAAACCCCTCTGACGCAGGGGGCCTGGGATTACCTGTGGCCTCGCCCAGGCCCCTCTACGCAGTGGTAGGGGCAGTCGTCATAGTCATCGTCATTCTGGCGGCGCTTTACGCAGGCGGAGCGCTGCGCCCCCAGGCCTCGGTACACTACCTGGGCTCGCCCTCAGGCTATGAAGGGTTTGTGCCAAACGGTCAAACAATAAATTATAGTGGACAGACAGACCCTGTAGGTAGTTTAATATTAAATAATGGGACTACAGTACATGACGTAATATGGAATGGACAGTATGCAAGTACAATAATTAATAATCATAACCAAATAGTTCAATTGAATAGTCAATTTGTTGGACAGACAGATCCAGTAAATCATCAACCATATGTACCCTTACAGGACCTCTATGTAATTAAGGGCCAGGTGCCAGTTGAGCAGGCAACAATAAATGGACAGACATATTATATAATAGAAGCAAATAAAATAAACCCAGCAGACATTGCGGGGTTCTACACATATGATAAATGGGTATCCAACTTCGTAGCGGCAATGAACACACCAGGAACATATGCAGCAGGACTACCAGGAAACTCACCAGTATTCCAATGGACAAACACAACAGGAACAATGGCATACCAAACGAAGCTATATCAACAATATGGTGACTATTTTGGTGGAGGGGACATATTAATACTACCTAATGGAACTAAAATCTCATATGGAGTAACTATTAATATTGCCGGTGGAAGTTTAAGTAACTTTGTTATTCCACCACCAGCAGACAATCTCTCCGGTTAATTTCTTAGCAATTTTTAGGATATATTTACAATATAAGGCACCCCATAAGTTACTATAATCCAATCCAAGTACATAAACCCTGATCCAGCCCCAGATCCTGCTGAAACAAATAAATAAGGAGTTCCTGTATATACATCTAATTTATCCTTCAATTTATTTATAATAAGAGTTGATTGCTGATTACCTATATTGCTAATATATGCCTCAAAATATCCAAATGTTCCAGATACAAAATTGTTATTTATATATTGGAAATTGGGATAAAATGGAGAATACTTATACAGGGCATTTTGGCGATTTGCAGGTTGATTGAATGCAGTGTTATATGCATTTATGTATGATTGTACAAATATTGGTCCTCCTGTTATTGTGCTTATATTTCCTGGTGGTGCTGGTGGTATTGCATATGCCGTATGACTACAATCCCATCCACAACTCCAACTATATTGTTCTGAAGCAAGCGAATAATTAAAAATGTTTCCATTCATTAAGAAGAATATACTCATATTATTATCCGCCTGGAACCAGTTATACAGCCAAAACGCTCCATATTGGCAATGATCAGAATTGCTAGGCGCCCCTGGCATGAGGTTGCCCCGCGCTGAGGTCGCGCCGTGGGCCCACAGGCATTATGAGAGGAAGGCATCGAGGCAATGACTTAAGGGTGACCGCGTGTGATCCCTTAAGAGGGGTGCCCGCGGCGGAACTATGTTAAAAGCAAGGAAAAGGAACGCCACGGGTAAACACAGCGCGGGTTCTACTACACAAAGATAGGAAGCAGCTTTGCACATGTCCCCCGCAGGAGGTTGAGAGCCGCTAATTTCGTGAGCGTAAGGTTCACTTGGACTTGGCGGAGCTTAGCGCCTTGATCTTATGGAGCGCAGTTGACCACGCCCTGTCGCTTACCCTGATGCCGCTCTTCTCGAGCCCCTCCTTAACTCTGTTTAGGAACTCTTCATAGCTTAGCGACTCCCTGGCGGTGCCCAAGTCAACGTTAATGATCTTCCTAGAGGTGGGCTCTAGGACCCTTATAACGTCGCTCACCTGACCCTTCCTGCTGTACCTGTAAACGTCAAGCTCCCTGAAACCGAGGAGTTCAAGTAACGCCTTATAGTACGTGAACTGCGACCCCCTGCTCACTTTCGCTTTCCCCTTCACTACCGCGGGACCCCTCCCTTATATAAAAGGCTTCTAGAGGTTGGTGAGCGACACGAAGGTGAGCGTAAGCCTAGAGTTCATGGTGACTGTTATCAGGTCCCTAGGGAAGAACTACGTGACCCCCAGGGACGTAAGTGCAGCCATGGGCGTCTCAACGAGGACCGCTGGAAAGATACTGAGGGCGCTGGAGAGCCAGGGCCTCGTAGTTAGGTACTCTAACAGGGCGTACCGCGTGCTCCATGAGTCACTGGGACCTGAGGGCGAAGACCATGCGCCTCCTCTCATAGTCAGGTACCCTGAGGACCCTCCCATCCCTTACTAGCTCCGCCAGGGCCCTCCGCAGCGGCCTTCTATCACCAGTCCATGAAAGCTTCAAGGCCAGCTCCTCAAAGGTGAGCCCCCTCGTGTCAAGGGCTGAGAGTACCCTGGCCTTAAGGTCCTCCTCGCTCAAGCCTTACCCTAACTGATGTTTAAAAAGAGGAGAAGTTAAGAGCTTTATGGCCTGAGGTTCCTGTTCTCCTCCCTGAGGACGTCAGCTATTATATCGACTGCCTTCATCATGAGCTCGTCACTTATCACTAGCGGCGGAGCTATCCTGATTGTGGACATGCCAGAGCCAATGACTACAACGCCGCGCTTGAACGACTTCTCTATCACGTTAGCGAGCTCCTTGGTTGCGGGCTCCTTGGTGCGCCTGTTCCTGACGAGCTCAACCCCTATCATGAGGCCCTTGCCGCGGACGTCACCTATTATCTCGAGCTCCTCCTTGAGGTCATTGAAGTACTTGAGGACCTCCCCGCCAAGCTTAGTGGCGTGGTCGAGCAGGTTCTCCTCCTTAATGACGTCTATTACGGCGCTCATGGCGGCCGTCGCTATGGGGTTGCCGCCGAACGTGTTGGCGTGGCTCCCCCTGGTAAGCGCGGAGGCGACGTCGCCGCGGGTCACCACAGCCCCCAGTGGAAGGCCGCCGCCTACTGCCTTGGCCAAAGCCATTATGTCGGGCTTCACGTTCCAGTGCTCTATGGCGAACCACTTGCCGCTCCTGCCCATCCCGGCCTGCACCTCATCGTCTATCAGGAGTATCCCGTGCTTGTCGGCGAGCTTCCTCAGGCCCGGCAGGAAGTTGTCAGGCGGAACCACGTAGCCTCCCTCGCCCTGGATCGGCTCAAAAATTATGCCAGCGACCTCGCTCGGGTCCACGAGCTTTGCGAATATCCAGTCCTCAAGGTAACCTAGGACGGCCTCGCCGCACTCCTTGGGGTCGTCGGTCCTGAACGCGCAGCGGTATGGGTACGGGTATGGCACGTGTACGACTCCAGGCATTAGGGGGCCGAAGCCCTTCCTGTAGTGTGCCTTGCTGGCAGTGAGCGAGAGGGAGCCCATGGTCCTCCCGTGGAAGGCCCCAAGGAACGCTATGAAGTACTGCCTCGAGCCGCCGTAGAAGTACCTGGCGAACTTGAGCGAGCCCTCTATACTCTCGGTGCCGCTGTTGGTGAAGAACACCTTGCCGTTGTCTACAGGTGATATGCCTAGGAGCTTCTCAGCGGCAGTCACGGCGCTCTCGTAGTAGAAGTCAGTTAGGGAGTAGTGTTGGAGCCTCTCAGCCTGCTCCTTTATAGCCTTAACCACCTTGGGGTGGCTGTGGCCCACGTTCATGACTGCTATGCCAGCGTTGAGATCTATGTACTTGTTGCCGTCGACGTCCTCCACTACGGCCCCGTGACCCTCCTTAACCACTAGGGGCACCCACCTCACGTAGGACTGCACAAGTACCTTAGAGTCCCTCTCAATGACGCTTCTGGCCACAGGCCCTGGCGGCTCAACCCTTATCAGGGGAGCCTCTGACACCCTTGTCACCAAAAAGTTAAGAGCCTCAGAGGTTTTTGTGTCTAAGGCGAGCTAATCTTGCCAAAATACGAGTTTGAACTTATAGAGGAGTATTTTTTAGAAGGCGAACACAGGTATAGGTTAAAAGTTAAGGGAAGCAACTTAATAATTAACGTTGCAGCTAACAGTTTAGATGAGGCGGCATCTAAGGCTGCAGGAGTCCTTGAGCAGACGAACGCCGCAGCGTTTATAAACGCCAACAAGGAGGGGTCCAGGAGTTAGCCTGGGCCATGCGTCAGGATGGAGGGCCCTTCCTGTTGTTAATCTCTGTGTTGCTCTCTATGGACCTGTTGGGCCATATCTGGGAATCCGTTATTACGGCCCCATCACCAATTACTACGTTGTTGCCTATGAAGCTGTTGACTATCTTTACGCTGTTGCCTATAGAGACGTGCCTCCCTATAATGCTTGACTCAACCGTGGAGTCAGCGCCAACTACGCTTCTGTCCATTACTATTGAGTTGGTTACCTTAGCCCCTGACCTGACAATAACGTAGTTGTCAACTATGGAGTCAACAATGGCTGCCCCATCCTCTATAGAGACGTGCCTCCCTATGAGGACGTGCCCCCTGAGCTCTATCCTTTTCTGGGCGGACCTCTCAATCAGGTCCACGTGGTCCTTCTTAGACCTTGAGCTGAAGCCTATCATGTATATCGTGTCATGGTAAACTGTTGAGACCCCTAACCTCTCTGGCGGCAACGCCTGGAGCAGGTAGAAGGAGGCCTTAACGAGGCTCTCAAGGGTGCCCACGTCGAACCAGTAGCCGTCAAGCGGGTATCCAACTATTTTGTAGCCCTTAGCTATGAGGTACGGTATTACGTCCCTTCCAAAGTCACCTCTGCCCTGCTTTATGAGGGATCTGAACTCGTCGGACCTGAGAAACTTGACCATGTCGTGGGAGAGCACGTAGACGCCCGTGTTAGCCATGTTTGACGGTGCCTTCTCGGGATCCGCGGGCTTCTCCACGAAGGTCTCAATTGTCCAGTCCTTTCCAAGCTTTGCTAGGCCGAGCTGCCTCAGCGCCTCCCTGTCGTCAACCCTCTTAAGTGCTATGGTCATGAAGGCTTCATGAGCATCGTGGAGCTTCGACATGCTGCCCAGGTCAAGGCTTACAATGGTGTCGCCCTGAACGACCAGCAGGTTATCATTTATGTCGTAGTAATCCGCCAGCAGGGCAACGGAGTGGGCGTTGCCTATGCTCACTACGTTTGGCTGGTACCTAAGCTTTAGCACGAGCCTTCTGCCATCAGGGGTCCGCAGGGAGAATCTCTCCCCCAGGTGATCATAAAGGTCCTTGTAGTTGTAGTAGCCGCTGACTCCCAGGAAGACCTCGCTTATGCCCTGAAGAGCCAGCTCGTCCATAATAAAGTCTATCAGGAACCTGTTGAGGAACCTGACCATAGGCTTTGAGGTGTCAACCGTAAGCGGGTAAAGCCTAGTGCCGAGGCCGCCGATAGGTATCGCCGTCTTCTTAATCTCAGCTATCCTGCCCACCACTTATTTCCTTCGCCATTCAGGACTTATAAAAATACCACTAAAGAGGCTATTCTACTCATTTGTTTATGGAGCTAAGTGCACGCGCTCATGAGGTGCCTGGCTCTCTCAGCGTCCAAGCCGAACAGGTCCTGTAGCCATTTATTGATATAGTAGTTGGTTTCAGCTGCGTTAACTACTTCCTTCGGCAGGCTCTGTTCAGCCTGCAGGAGCTCCCCTACGCTGCACGCTGTTCCTACAACATTCCCAGCCTTATCCCTGAAGTTAAAGCAGAGGTCTCCTGGCAGCTTAACTCTAAGCAGCGCGCAGGGGCTTCTTCTGAGCCCCTCCTTTAACTTGAGGCCGAGGAGCTCCAGCGCGTAGCTGTACGTGAGGAAGGAGTCGTAGGGGTCACCCAGATAGCTGAAGTATGCGTGAACTTCCCCCTCTCCCCCAGGCTTCGTGGCCATGTAGTAGAAGTGGTCGCTTATCGACATTATTCTCCAGGCCCTTAAGTAGTCGCCCCCCAGGGCCTTAGCAAAGTAGTAGTATCTCCTGAGCGTGTCAAAGGCCTTTCTCTGCATTCCGTTGCCCAGCCAGGCGCTCAGGTCCCTCTCGTCGGCCCAGCTTATCGTTGACCACGGGGGTACGTCGAAGTAATCCTTGGCCTCAAGGTTTAGGGCCTCGGAGGCCTTGAGAAACCTGACCCCTTTCCTGCTCAGCTCTATTGGAAGCCATCTCAGGAACTCATGGATGCCTGACTCAGGCCAGTGATGCTCTCCGAAGGTCTCATAGTCAAGGGCGACAACTACAAGGTCTCCTGGGCTCGCGGCCACCCAGGAAGCGTACTTGTCTGCCGTCAGAGGGTAGCCCACCCATTGCCTGTTGCTGAACCTGAAGCCAATGTCGTCACTGAGCCTGTAGTTCCTCAGTAGAACCTTAACGTCGCAGAGCGGGTTACGGTAGACGTAGTTAGGTGAGCGCCATCCCAAGAGGCCGTCCACGCCCTCGGTTATGACGCCCTTAAAGCCCATGTTGCACAGGGCACAGCCAATGTCGTTGTTGTATATAAACTCCGTGTTCTCAGCGATGGAGGGGTTGACTCCAAACGTCTCCTTCACGAGCTCCACCTGGGCCTTGACCTGCTCCATGAACTCGCCCCTGTCAACGAACCATGCCAGGGAGTGGTAGTAGGTCTGGACTGCCAGCTCCAGGGACCCCCTCTCAACCATCTTTCTCATTAAATCAACTACATCAGGGTGCTCAGCCCTTAACCTCTCCAGCAGGACGCCGCTGATGCTCATAGTAACCTTAAAGTCGCTTACCTTGTCAAGCGCCTCGTACAGTATCCTCGTGGCGGTCCTGTAGGTCTTGGAGACTACACGTGAGAGTATCTCCGAGTTGCCCTGAGAGTCTAACGCGCTATCAAAGTCCTGTGGTAAGTTAGATGGCGAGTAGTAGGAGAGCCTCTTAAGCCTCAGGGGCTGGTGGAGCTCAAAGAAGAGAACAACGCTGGACGTCATGTGGTTATCGCCTTGTAGTAGGCCATCTGCCTGGCCTTGTCATAGCATGAGAGCAGCTGCGCCGCTGCAGACTTGGGCCTGAACCTGTTGTTAACATCGTTGATCGCGAACTCCCTGATGTAGGAGTCCAGGGTTGGCTCACTCTGCGCCATTGACCTCAGCCTCTCAATGGGTATGCGCTCAACGTCGTGGTCCCACATTATGTGGGTCATGGACTCCATCGCTAAGCCAAGCTCGTGGGGGTCCTCGGGCCTAACCAAAAGGCCGTCCCCTTTCCCTGACCTTACGTCAACAACTATTTCCTTAAGGCCTCCTACGGCTGTCGCTATCACAGGGGTCCCAAGGGAGAGGCTCTCGGCTGCGACAAGCCCGAATGGCTCCCATCTAGACGGCGCTAGCATTGACGTGGAGAGCCTTACAAGGGCCCTGTAGACCTCGTTGGGTAGCCTGTTAGCGGATATAATCACCCTACCCCTCCTCTCCTCTGCAAGCCTTCTGACGTACTGCTCGTACCCATAGTCGCCGACAGGTATGCCGAGCACCACAAGGGACGCCGAGGGCGCATAGTCAAGGGCCCTTATGGCCAGGTCTATTCCTTTCTGAGACGTCAGCCTGCCTGCGATAAGGAAAGGCGCCAGCCTCTTATCTATGTCATCTGTCCAGGAGCCCGGCCTTATGTACTTATCTATAATCTCAAAGAGCACCTGGTGATCAATAGTGCCATAGCTTGACTTTATCCACCTCTCGACCTCCTCGAGGCTCCAGTCCGTGGCGTTATAGACAACGCAGGACTTGCTGCCTATCCAGTCCCCATACTTCCTCTTCAGCTCCTCATTCAAGTAGGAGTAGCTGACTGTCTGCAGTGTATCAGCCTCAATGACGCCGAAGGCCTCTACGTTGCCCCCAACCGAGTCCCAGGCATTCCTATTGCTCACAGGCTCGTGCCTGTAAACCTTCCAGACCAGGTGGGGGCTATCATCAAGGCCTGCCCAGTCCGACGAGGCGTAGTGCCAGGGGAAGCTTGGGGAGCCGCTCAGATGTATCGTGTAAAGGAGGGGGATGGCGTATCCCCTCTTCTCAAACTCGTCCCTAAGCGCTACGCCAGCCAGCACCGTGTGCCAGTCATTCGTGTGAATTATGTCAGGTTGGACCTCTGTCCACGAGAACGCCCTCACGGCCCTCGCTAGTAAGGCCGCCTTCTCCTCAACATAAGAGTAGGGGCTCCACGAGTCAAAGACCACGCCTGTTGAATAGTCAAGGCCCTTGAAAAGCACAACCCTGAAGTTATCTATGAAGGCTTCCTCAGCCCCTAGGCAGTAATCGTATTTATTGCCATCGACGCCCCTCCGGCTGCCGCACGCTGCAAAGTCAAGCGGCTTCAGCCCGTATCTCGCCCTCGCCCCAAGGTCAAGGTGTCTTCCGTGCGATGGCATCAGCACTGTGACCTCTATGCCCTCCTGGCTGAGGGACTTAGCGTAAAGGTACACTGCCTCACCAAGGCCGCCAAGCTTCACTATAGGGGCTAGTTCAAACGTCAGCATCCAGACCCTCTTTATCGACCTTGGCGCTATAAGCCCTCTGTGAGCCAAGCCCTTCCGCCTTGCATCTAGTACAGGACTCAGGTTAAACTCTAATAGGTGACTTAAATGGGTTGGTGACAGAGTCGTTTGGGCACTGCATTAATGACAGGACGCCATGCTTGAGCAGCAGGGAAAGGGGGACGGTGGCGCCTTTCACTATTCTCTCAAACGTTAGCGCCGCGCCCAGCCATATCCTATTCCAGTACCTCCTTCCAGTGTGCTTTAGGCTGCTCTTTACCTTCGGGCACCTAACCCTCACGTAGCCTACTCCATCAACATATGGCGTGTGGCCATGATACATAAACCTCAGCCTAACCTTCCTCAGGCCGAAGAGCGCGTATTCGCAAAGGTCGTAGTGGACCCTTGCGTAGGCGTAGAGGAGCCTGTACCTATCCTCGTCTCTTAGGAACACAAACTCTATGGGCTCATACTCGGCCTTCGCGTCGGACCTATATATTGAGAAGGGGAACCAGGCGTAGATGGCCAGGCCTACAAGCCTCTGATTAATTTCATCAGGCCACGCAGTCATAGAGAACTCCCTAGCTGGGTCAACGTTCCTGGGCAGCTCCACCTCGGCAGCGTAGTCATTAATGAGTGACTCTACTAGATCCGAGGCCAGACTGACCATCTCAGGCAGCCTTGACTTAAGGCCTTCGCGGTCGCCTATAGCTAGCCTCAGGGAGCTTGGCAGGCCGTCGAGGAGCAGGCTCCTGTCCCTGAGCTTTGCGCACTCCCTCTCCAGGCTCTCAACGTCTGGCGGCTCCATCAAAAACTTGGCACCTGCTGCGATAGCCTATAGTACACCCTTTTCCTTGTCCTGCCCCTGTTCTCTATGTTAATGACCTCTATGCTGCCAACCTCACAGGTGTTTTTAACGTGAGGGGCTCCATCAGCCTGTATGTCAACGCCTGGTATCTCAACTACCCTTAGCCTGTCAACGGCTGGGGGCAGCCTGCTGGCGAGCTTGACTATGCCCGGTATCTGCAGGGCTTTCTCCCTCTCAAGCCAGTACACCTTAACTTCAACGCACTTCCTCAGGGTTTCATTAGCCTCTTTGACGGCGTCAGCTATGGCGCTCCTCCAGTTCTCCAAGTTAGACAGGTCAAAGTCGTCCTGAGCCATGTCAGGCCTTATGCGGCCACCCGTTATTTTGGCGCTGTACTTGTTGTAGAGCACTGCAGCTAGGACGTGGCTGGCCGTGTGAAGCCTCATCATGGAGTACCTCCTGTCCCAATCTATGATGCCCCTCACGCGGTCGCCCTGCTTAAGCTGGGCGGGCGACTCAAGTACGTGGGCTACGTCGTCACCGTCCTCAACCACGTCTATAACCTTGACCTGGGCGTCAGCGGGCAACACCAGCACGCCCGTGTCAGCGTCAAGGCCCCCTGAGGGCCCCGGGTGGAAGGCGGTGGCGTCAAGGTAGACCTTGTTCTGGTCGATTTTAGTCACGCTCGCCTCAAACTCCTTGATATATGAGTCCTCCTGGTATAGCAGCCTAACCATCTCACGCACCCTTGGCTGGAGCCGCCGGCGGGACTTGAACCCGCGACCACCGGCTCTCCCGACCTCGGCGCCCCGAGACCATACGAGGCCGGCGCTCTACCGGCTGAGCTACGGCGGCCCTAAATGCTGTAACACCTGCCATTCGTTTAAATGCTTAACCTGGTTTCAGCTAGGTTGGGCAGGCGCAGCTAAGGCCCTCCATGGCTGTGAGGGAGCGCCAACCCTCACAGTTAGCCCCGAACTGGGATAGAGCCTGCGCCCTAGGGGGTTCTGAAGACCCTCATTGCCCCCAGGTGATGGGTTTGACCTCCTCCCCGCCCTGAAGGGCGAGGCCTTTCAATTGTAACCCCGAGCAGATGGGGAACCTGGAGCTGTCCTGAAGGGGGCCCTCGCTTCTGAGGTCGGCCTAAGTTGGCTTGACGCAGCAAGCTATATGAGTATCCCACCATGTGTACATAGTAGGTTTTATTTTGTTTCGAACTTAAGATACGTGACACTTTAAACCTTCTGTAGTCTTCTGACAGGTCGGTAAGGCCCTTTGACTGGTATTGAAAGTAAGCTCTCGGATAACGTTAAGCGCATGAGGCCATCGGAGATAAGGGAAATCCTAACGCTCACCGAGAACAGAAAGGTGCTTAGCCTGGCAGGGGGTTTGCCAGGGCCTGAGGTTTTCCCAAAGGAGGAGCTTGCGGCTATCGCTTCAAGGGTCATAGAGGAGCTTGGTGACAGCGCGCTTCAGTACTCCCCAACCCTTGGCGTCATGCCGTTCAGGGAGGCAGTAGTAGACTTTGTTAAGGGGAGGGGCGTTAAGGTCAATGACAACGACAGGGTAGCCGTCACCACTGGCAGCCAGGAGGCGATATACCTGCTTGCCATGACCCTCGTGAACCCAGGCGACGGCATTGTTGTCGAGAGCCCGACGTATCTGGCCGCGCTCAACGTCTTCAGGTACCACGGGGCCGAGTTTATACCTGTGCCCATTGACGAGAACGGCATGAGAACGGACCTCCTGGAGGACAGCATAAAGAAGGCCAAGCAGAGGGGCATAAATGTCAAGATGATATACACGGTTGCCACGTGTCACAACCCAACTGGCGTCATAATGAGTGACTACAGGAGAAAGGAGCTCCTGGAGGTTGCGAGCAAGTACGACCTGCTGGTAATTGAGGACGACCCGTACAGCTTCTTCGTGTTTGACGACACAAACTTCACCCACCTGAAGACCATGGACAGCGAGGGCAGGGTCATATATCTTGGCACGTTCAGCAAGATACTTGCGCCGGGCCTTAGGCTGGGCTACATGATAGCCGACAGGCAGCTTACGAGGGCCGTGGAGCTTGCTAAGCAGATGGTGGACCTCCACTCTTCAACCCTCTCCCAGTATATAGCGCTCTACGCCATCAGGGAGGGCGTAGTTGACAAAACCATAGAGAAGGCCAGGAAGGCCTACAAGGAGAAGAGGGACGTTATGGTTGACGCGCTAGAGGAGTACATGCCTGAGGGGAGCCACTGGTTTAAGCCGAAGGGAGGTCTCTTCGCCTTCATTTACCTGCCCGAGGGCGTCGACACCGCCGACATGCTGCCAACGGCTATAGACAGGGGGGTCGCCTATGTGCCAGGGAGGAACTTCTTCTCCGACGGCAGCGGCGCTAATGCAATGAGAATAAACTTCAGCTACCTGTCGCCAGACAAGCTGAGGACCGGGATAAAGATAATAGCTGACACCGCAAAGGATTACCTGGCGTCTAAGAGGGCGACCTCGGCCTAGGGCTCTTTGCTCCAGACCCTCATCACAATTTTCAGAACTAAGTTTCAGTCATCGCCCAGCTAGGGTTAGAGGTCACAGGCAAATAACTTTTCCCATAGTGAGCAGGGGTTAAACGTAGTGCTAAGATGGGTGGGTGCCTAGGGCTGAAGCTAGTGAAGTACCAAAGGCTAAACATTTACGGCTCGAGGACGCTACGGAAGCGGGCAGACGGTCTTGACCTGGGGCCTCTTCGATAGGCTCGCCAACAGGTATGAGGACTGGTTTACAAGGAACAGGGTCACCGCGAGGAACGAGCTGCTGGCAGTGCTGGAGGCTGACCCAGGCCAGAGGCCCTGCGTTGACATAGGCTCAGGCACGGGCTTCTTCACGGGCAGCCTCGGCTGCCTTGGGGTCGAGCCAAGCATAGGCATGGCCGCGCTGGGCAGGGTGCTCAGGCGAGTTGACGCTGTGCAGGGCAGGGCAGAGTCAGCGCCCTTAAGGTCTGAGTCAATGTCAGTGGCCTTCATAGTAGTTACGCTGTGCTTCCTCCCAACGCCCAAGGAGGCGGTGCTGGAGGCCTACAGGGTGCTCAAGCCAGGCGGCTGGGCTGTACCATGCATAGTGCCAAGCGAGAGCAGCTGGGGCCGCAGGTATGAGGCTGAGGCGAAGGAGGGGCACCCCTTTTACAGCGCGGCCAGGTTCCTGAGCTTCGGTGAGGTCGTCGACATGTTCACCTCAGCAGGCTTTAGGCTTGACAAGGCCGTCGGCACTCTGGCGTATGGACCGGACGATGAGCCAAGACCTGAGGTTCCAACAGTATATACCGGCAGGGAGGGCTTCGTCTGCATGAGATTTAAGAAAGTTGGTCGTCAACTGGAGGTGGGTGAAGAGGCTCGAAAGGGCTGACCTATGGGATGAGGAGCCCGCGCAGGCCTGACGCGTTTTATGCGTATTATCGCGCGGAGAGCGCTAGCTCAAGGTGATGTGCTTGAGGTTCCTGGTCACAGGGGGCGCGGGCTTCATCGGGTCCCACTTAGTTGAGCTTCTCGTATCCGAGGGGCATAGTGTCACCGTAGTTGACAACCTCAGCACTGGCAGGGTAGAGTTCCTTAAGGGCGTCATGGGGAACCCGCGCCTCAGGTTTATAGAGGCTGACCTGCTGAGGCCTGAGGTGGCCAGGGAGGCTGCCAGGGGTGTTGATGCGGTCTTTCACCTGGCGGCCAACCCAGAGGTAAGGATAGGTCAGCAGAGCCCCGAGTCCATATATAGGCAGAACGTTGAGATGACTTATAACGTCCTTGAAAGCATGAGGGTTGCCGGCGTCAGGGCATTAGCGTTCGCTTCATCCTCAACTGTATATGGTGACGCCAAGGTTATACCGACGCCTGAGGACTATGGCCCGCTCTACCCCATAAGCGTGTACGGTGGCTCCAAGTTGGCCTCAGAGGGCCTGATAAGCGGCTACGCCTTCACATTCGACTGGACAGCGGTCTCCTTCAGGCTCGCTAACGTGGTGGGACCCAGGTCCACTCACGGCGTTATCTATGACTTTATAAGTAAGCTGAGGAGGAACTCCAGCAGTCTCGAGGTCCTCGGGGATGGCACTCAGAGCAAGAGCTACGTTCATGTGCGCGACACCGTCAAGGCCATGTATCAGCTGCTCATGAAGGCCATAGATAAGGGGGTCAGGTATGAGGCCTTTAACGTGGGGACCCCTGATAGGGTCTCGGTGCTTGAGATAGCCCACATAGTGGCCGAGGCCATGGGCCTTACCCCTCAGGTTTACACTACAGGAGGCGTCGACGGCGGCAGGGGGTGGAAGGGTGACGTAAAAGTCATGCAGCTCTCGGTTGATAAGGCCATGAGCTGGGGCTGGGCTCCTGAGGTTAAGAGCAGCAGGGACGTCGTGAGAAGGGCGGTTGCAGAGGCGCTGAGCGAGTTCAAAGCTTAATTTTCCCCGCTATAATGGCTAACTGGGTGCCGCGGTAGTATAGTCCGGCCCAGTATGCGGGCCTTTCGAGCCCGTGACCCGGGTTCAAATCCCGGCCGCGGCACCAGCTGTGTCAGCTCTCAAGGATCGGTATGCTTTTATTGTTTGCTACACAAATAAAAATCATAAATTCATTTCTAAATAGGAAAACAAAACCCTTACTTTACCTTCTCCTTGGTCTTCTCGGCGGCCTCCTTACCTACCTCTTTGGTCTTATCAGTAAGGTCCTTTAGGCCCTTCTTTATGTCTACCATACCAATTGACCCTTTTAATTTGAATTGTTTATAAATTAAAAACTTTTCTATTGAAGGTTGACTAAGCCGACGCGCCTGAAGGCGTAGGCCCCTCTGCTCAGGCCATCTAGTAATGTCTACAAGCTCTGCAGCGCTGTTAGTGGAGCTATGTCGTGCGAGAGCGCAGAGCGATGAGAAGGAAGCGCAGCGCATAACCTTGCCCTAAGTTAGTTTGCAGAGACTTTTATCACAGCTTACTAAAAGGTGGTTAAAGTAGCCAGCTCGCTTTCTTTTAAGGTTTTTATGAAGACCTTCTATGGAACCCCTTTTAGGCAGGGCTGACGAGCCCTTCATGGTGGGAGGCTTGACAAGGTTTAATGTGGTGGGGGGCTCGATACAGAGGCTTGACATAGAGCTAGGCCCTAAGGAGAAGGTCTACGCTGAGGGGGGTCACTTAATCTATAAGTCGCAGACCGTCAGGCTCACAGCGTCTGCAAAGGGAGGCCTTCTGTCAGGGCTTAAGAGAGCCCTCACAGGCGCCACGTTCTTCGTCCTCGAACTTGAGGGGCCCGGCAGCGCCTCGTTGGCCGGCTTTGCGCCAGGTAAGATAGTTGAGATAGAGCTGTCGCAGAACGATGAGGTCCTGGCTGAGCACAGGAGCTTCCTGGCAGCTGAGGAGTCAGTCAGCTACGACGCCTCCCTGACAGGGCTCGGCTTTGGCTGGCTCGGGGGCGAGGGGCTATTAATGGCCAAGTTCAGGGGGCCGGGCAGGCTGTTCCTGCACACCAGCGGCGACGCTGTTATGTTAAGCCTCGGGCCTGGGGAGTCCGTGGACGCCGAGGCCGGTCACGTCCTGGCCTTTGATTCCTCGGTAAAGGTCTCCGTCGGCAGAGTGGGCGGCTTTAAGACCATGCTTTTTGGTGAGGAGGGCCTATGGTTTGCCAGGGCCACAGGCCCAGGCAGGATCTGGCTCAGGACCCTCAGCAGGCAGCAGATAATAATGGGCCTGATGCCGGACATCGCCAAGGTGGTAAGAGCTTGAGCTACAGCTGCAACTCTGTAGCTATCTCAGAGGAGGCCAGGGCTAGGGGGATATTCGTCAGTTTCACCTTCGTGGAGCTAGCAGGTCCAGCTGTTGAGAGCGGGCTACGGGACGCTATTAGCAGGGTCACAAACGCCACGAAGGCTTTAGCGTCACTGGAGGACCTCAAGGATAACCAAGTGGTAAGAGCGTACAGGAACTTCTACTGGAGGCTCGGCATAGACCCAACCAAGATGCGACCCAGCTCTGAGGCCCTCGCCAGGAGGGCCCTCAGGGGGGACTTCCCGAGCGTGAGCCCCCTGGTAGACGCCTGCAACGCCGCGTCGCTGGAGACGCTGGTGCCCATAGGCCTCTATGACCTGGACCTGGCAAAGCCGCCGCTCCTCGTGAAGCTGAGCGAGGGCGGGGAAAGGTTCTTTCCGATAGGTGGGAGGGAGCAGGTTCTTCCAAGGGGTTATCCAATCATGATCGACTCAGCCGGCGTCGTGGTTCATATATACGCTCACAGGGACTCAGCGCTGACTTCCATCAGGCAGACGACGCGCAGGGCTCTCGTGGTAGGCACCGGCGTCCCTGGGGTTCCCTCTGATCTCGTGGACAGGGCAGTCTTGCGTACAGTAGAGCTGGCCAGGCTCATTGGTTGGGGTCAAAAGGGGCCCCTCTGCAGGGCGTGACCTAGAAGGCGCTATAGGCGTCAACGAGGATAATCGAGTTCAATGGATCTGTACTTCGTGTGCTCAGGTACAAAAGCACTTAACCCACGAGGCCCTATAGCGCTGTGGAGCCGGGGTGGCCGAGCGGTCCAAGGCGGCGGGCTGCAGTGGACAGCCGCGGAGACCCGTTATATCCCGGGTTCGAATCCCGGCCCCGGCTCCACGCTATTCAACAGGAACCACGCTGTCATTCTTAATGCACACGTCAACATAGCTGGAGCTCACCTGGCCCGCGAGGAGGCCGACTAACCTCACGCCGTTAACGTTGATGAGTGCCCTCACGCTATTATTTATATCAACGTAGACCAGCTCTAGCCTACCGGACAGCCTTATGCCGTCGCACCTGTCGGCGCCCACTATGATGGATGTGTACCTGGCCGCCACGCTGCTGGACCCGTTGCAGAGCTCTGGGGCAAGCTTTTCACATGGCACTACGTTGTCGTAACCCAGGTACCTGGCCGCCTGGGCCTTGAGGGGCCTTGAGAGGGCCCTCTCAGCGGGGCCTAGGTCGTAGAGCCTGCCGCTCTCCATGTAGACAAGCCGTGTCGACGCCCTCAGGAGCATTGTGATGTACTGGCTCACTATGACTGTAGCGACGCCGAGCTCCCTGCTGACGTAGTTCACCAGGTCCACAAGGTCCTCAACGGAGTTTGGGTCGAGGTTCGACGCTGGCTCATCCATGAGAAGAAGCTTCGGCCTCGCCACCACGGCCCTGGCTATGGCTACCCTCTGCATCTGACCGCCTGAGAGCTCCGTGACCCTCCTCTCAAGTAATTCGCTTAAGCCAAGCCTTCCAGCGATCTCATTAACGGCGGTCTCCCTCTCGGCCCTCGGAACACCCCTAGCCCTGAGCGGGAACTCTATGTTGCCCCTTACAGTCATGTTGTCGAAGAGGCCCAGGCCTTGAGGCACGTAGCCTATGCCCCTCTTATTTATAGGCATGCCTGTAACATCAACGCCATCTATTAGCACCCTGCCTCTCAAGGGCCTGTAGGCCCCAAGTATTGTCTTGAGGAGGGTGCTCTTCCCTGCCCCATTGGGGCCGAACAGCAGCACTGCCTCGCCCCTGCTTACTTCAAGGTCCACGGGCCCCAGTGTGAAGCTTCCAAGCCTCGTCACGACCCCTTCAAGCCTCAGCAGCGCCGGCAGTCCTGGGTCCCCTCCTAGCCTCAAGGAGCAGCCTGGCCAGGGCAAAAATACCAAGAACCACAACTAGCATCGCAGCTGAGAACTTGGCCGCTTCAATTATGCCGAGGCCCACGTAGGCCTCATATATGGCCACAGGGGCTGGGTAGACCAGGCTCCTCCCGAAGTAGACATCATACGCCACTATGAAGAGCGCGCCCGCCTCTGAGGCCGCCCTGGCCCACGAGGTGAGGGCTCCGCCGGCCACGGACCTCCAGATCCTCGGCAGGACCACGCTTGTGAAGGCCCTGGCCCTTGAGGCCCCAAGGCTCATCGCAGTCAGCTCAAGATCAGGGCTAATCGCGTTGAGGGCGGACTCGACGACCCTGACGGTGTAGGTTGCCGAAACGTATGTAACTGCCATGGCGGCCCCAAGTATTGTGTCCACAACGTTTATGCCAAGCCTGTGAAGGATCGGGCCCAGGCCGACGTACCAGGAGAAGGCAAGGACTATCATGACGCCAACGATTATGTGCGGTATCGCTATCGGCAGGTCCACGAGCGCCTCTATGACCCCCTTACCCCTGAAGCTCTGCCTGCTTAGCACGTAGGCAAGCGGCACCCCAAAGATAACGGAGGCCGCGGCGGCTATAGTCGAAGTAATTATAGTCACTAGGAGCGCCAGCTCAAAGCCTCTGACCCTCAGGGCTTCAGCCAGTCCACTTCCGCCAACGAGTATGAGCACAGCTATAGGGTATGAGAAGAAAAGCAGTAAAAGGCCTCCAGCTATAGCCAACAGCAGTAGAAAAGGGCTTGGCCTCAAGGCTGACCCTCACGGGAATATGCTGCTAAGGTACGATTCATTCGCTAAGGGCACCGTGAAGGGCTTCAAGGGGGCCGGCACAGCCGAGTAGTTGCCGTAGACGACGGCGGGCACTATTGGGTTTATTCCGTAGCTCTCAAGCACCCTCTGGCCAGCTGGGCTGAAGAGCAGCAGCAGGAAGCCTATGGCGGCCTGCTGGTTCGGCGCAGAGAACGGTATCGTGGCCGTGTAGACCACAGGGTTACAGGCGAAGGTCTTCGTCTGGCCCAGCTCGGTCCAGGTAACGTTGACCTGGTGATAGAAGTTCACGTAGCTCATGTTGCCGAGGTTTATGAACGGCGGGAGCGTTATGTATGTCATGTTGAAGCCCTTGGCCTGGTAGGCCTCCGTCTGAGGCATGGCGTTTGACGTGTAGGCCGAGAGAACGAACTGAACGGAGCTGTTGGCGTACATAAGCGTCAGCAGGTCTATCTCCGTGTTCCTCATCTGGTACTTGTTCACGTTGTTATAGACCGCGTCCCAGTAGTAGGAGGCGTTGTGCATAAACGCAAGGCCGGCCAGCCTGAGGACGCACTGGGCCTGGTAGCCGCTCGGGTCGGTGAACGGGTTTGAGACGCCCACGACAGTGCTTGAGTTGAGGGCTAATATGTCAAATATCCTCTCCCAGGTCTGGTTCCACTCCGCGCTCATGGGTGTCTCCTGCTGAGCCTGCCTCCACAGGCTGTAGACTTCCCTGCCGGCCGGGGTCTCAAGGTCAACTATTACTACCATCTGAGTCACGCCGAAGGCTATCTCATAGCTTGCGTACTTGGGGAAGAGCACGGAGGGTATGGTAGTGGTGTCGGCGCTGGCGACCAGGCTGAATACCTGAGTTGTGGCCTCCTTCTGCGCCACCTCGCCGCTCCCAGCGAAGAGAGGCTGGCCCTCAACTATAGAGGGGTTATAGGCCTCATACGTTGAGAGCAGCTGGCTGAAGCTGAACTTGAGCGTGCCAGCCGCTCCAATGGTAAAAGGCGCGCTTGAAGCTGTTGAAGTCATTGTAGTGGTAGTTGCAGAGACTTTAGTGGCCGTGATAGCAGTAGTCTTACGAGGGACTGCAACATAGCCGACCCCGGCGCCTATAGCAAGGCCTATGATGAGGCCCACTGCAAGATAAAGCCACATGGAGCCCCTCGTCTGGCTCACGAAGCTTACCCTTGTAACGCACGGAGCTGAGTAATATAAAAACGTTATTTACAATAGTTCTGTATTAATATTCAGACTCACCTGTCAGCCCTCACAATCCTTAGGTAAGACTCTATGGCCTCCCTTATTACTTCGCTCCTGTACTTCTTTTCACTCACTGCGAGCTTGTCAAGCTCCATAAGGGTGTCGACGTCAAGTTTGAATGAGATTATTCTGAGGGATCTTTCAACCTGCATCTGTTAGCCCTGCACTCCATGACTTAGGATTAGAGTAAAAGGGCTCTTCAAGAACCCGCTTACTCAAACCCCTCGGCGGAGGCCTGGCTTCGTTCCCGAAACTGTGAGCCCTGGAGGCAACACTTAAAAGAGTGTCCGCAAGGTCTACAGACGGTGCCGCCGTAGCTCAGCAGGTAAGAGCGCCGGACTCATACGGCCTTGAAGCCGAGGTCGGGGCTGGGGAAATCCGGAGGTCCCGGGTTCAAACCCCGGCGGCGGCACCACGTCACCTACTCTTAGCTATCATTTATTGCACATTTATTGTACTATGTCTTATCGGACACTGGCTGACAGGAGCGTGATTAAAGTTAACGATCAATAAAAGAGACTTAAACAAAAAGTGGCGCTGGGCGCGTCATAGGTAAATTGATACTATGGAGCCCAGGAGAAGCGGAGCGACGATGCCCAGCACTAGCAGCAGCAGGGCGCCAATTGTTAAGGCGGTGGAGTACCTGACCCTAGGCCTTGGAGTTCCCTCATAGTCCTTGCGGAGCAGCTCCCTCGACGCTGTTATGTAGTAGACTGAGCTGATGCCGCTGTTTATTAGTGCTGCCAGAACCAACCAGATTCCATAGCCCGCTATTCCTGCGGCGGAGAAGAACATGTACAGCTTGCCCCAGAAGCCCAGGAGTGGTGGCACGCCGAGCAGGCTGTAGAGCAGAACTGAGGCAGTAACGGCGCTCAGCGGGCTTGACCTCATGAGGCCCTTCAGCGAGTCGAGGCCCCTGCCGACCTCGCCCATGAACGCGAACAGTGGGGCCTTCGCCATGGCATAAGCTATTGACTGGAGGGCAACTGCGAACAGGGCCAGCTTAAGCATGTACTCATTGCCAACCCCAGCGAAGTAAGAGGCGGCGGCCATGGCAGCAAAGATATAGCCTACCTGGGCCATGGAGCTGTAGGCAAGTATTACCTGGAGATCCCTCGTGGTGAAGGCGGCCACGTTGCCGTATGTCATGGTGGCCACTGCCAGCACTGCCAGCGTCAGGGCAACTTCCTTGTAGAGGCCGCCGCCAGAGGCTATTATTATGAAAGTCCTTGTGAGCACCGCGAGGAAGGCCAGCTTCGCGACTGCGGCCACGAACGACACGGTCCTGCCGTCACCCCTGCCGTAGACGCTTGGGAGCCACCAGTGGAACGGGAAGATGCCTACCTTGAATCCAAGGGCTGCAAGGAGGAAGAGCGCTGCGAGGGCCATAAGTCCCCTAGCTGCTGAGTTGACGTCAGCTAGGGGCGCTATCGAGAACGAGTACGTGCTTGAGGCCAGCGCCAGGAATGTGAGGGAGCTGACCAGCATCAGCGTGGCCACCATGCCAACGTATATGTACCTTATGCCTGCCGCCTTGGCTTCCCTGGCGTCGGGCGATGCAATTATTATATAGCTTATGACCGACACCAGCAGCCATGATGCAAGTATAACTAAGGCGTTGGTGGCGCCAGCGAGGAAGAACGCGCCGAACAGTGCCATTGGGACGAGGCTGTAGAGGGCTGGGCTGCTAGTCCACTGAAGACCATCGGTTCCCACCGCCAGCAGGAAGAGGGCTGAGGCTACCGCCGCTCCTAGAAGCATCAGTGACGTGAAGGAATCCTGGACCACTAGGCCGCTGTAAAAGCTGAGCGGTGAGCCTAGTGAGGAGGCATAGAGTGAGAGCCCGGCTGCAACTGCAAAGGAACCGACCCCAATGCCAGCCATCACTAGCGGAGCCACGTTGTCCCTCTTGCCAGACGGCGACGTCAGCGGCGCTATGAGCGAGGCCGCCAGCGTCACGTAGAGGAAGAACTCAACGGTTCCAATCTCCCACACTTCTCATCACCTCCACGCCACGAATATCAATATGCCAACAACGACAAGCATGAAGAGGTAAAGCGTTAGTATGTAGTCAGTGCGGCCCCTGAAGAGCGCTCTGAGCCCCCTTGATGTCAGCTCGCCAGCCTTGGGAAGGACGTAGTGATAGAAGAGGTCTATGGCCCTGTTGATAACGTTGAGGAGCCACGAGAGGCCAGCGAAGGAGTCCAGGAACAGGTAGTAGATGGCAGAGTTAACGTACCACCTGTTGAAGAGGAAGGAGTGTATGGCCCTCAGCGCGCTGCTTCTCTCAAGGAGGTAGACTAGGCTGTGGCGCCTCAGGTAGAGGAGCGCCACCCCTATGATATCTACGAGCACCACGGCCGTTATAACTATCGTGGTTAGGTCTATCGGAGGCATGTAGGGAGGAGTGACCTTTATGCTGAGGGTCTCCCCTACGCCGGCAGCAACCCAGTACCCCACGTAGAGCCAGGCCAGGCCCAGCGCTATTGATGCTAGGCCAAGGATTGCGTAAGGTATTAACATGAGCAGGGGCGCCTCATGGTAATGCCTCTCCTCAGACTCCTTGTTGAGCGGCGGCAGGTGGAACACCCTGACCAGAAGCCTTGTTATGTAGGCTGCAGTAAAGACCACAGCAACCACGGCCAGGGCGTACAGGGAGTAGACCTCGGCCCTCTCAACGGTGCTCAACACAAGCTCCTTGCCGAAGAAGCCCATGAACGGGGGCACCGCCGCGAGGCTCAGGCCCGCGAGCCACGCTGATACGCCGGTCCCCTTCATGTACTTCCAGAAATTGCCCATGTCATCAATGAACCTGCTCTCTGAAGCATGGAGGGCGTAGCCCGCTACCAGGAAGAGCGCTGCCTTAAACACGGCGTGGGCTATCAGCATGGTGAGGCCAGCCATCTCAGCATAAGCCATGGCAGAGTAGTTGGCCGTAACCACCGCCAGTCCGCCAGCGGCGACTGCAAGTATCATGTAGCCTAAGTATTCGGCCGTTGAGAACGCTAGGATCAGCTTGAACTCGTGGTTTACGATTGCCATAGTCGCCATCATGAGCAGCGTCACTGCGGCCAGCGAAGCTACTATGAAGAAGTATTCATGCACCTGGGCGACTGCAGCTGTCGCTCCAAGGGATGAAGCTACCAGCGCTCCGACGAAGAATATAGGGACAAACCTCAGCATGTAATAGACGCCAACCTTAACCATAGTGGCGGCGTGTATTAGCGCCGAGACTGGCGTGGGGCCCGTCATAGCAGTGACAAGCCACTCTGTGAATGGGAACTGCGCGCTCTTGGCGAGGGCGCCAAGTGTGAATATGAACAGGAACGCCGTCAGGAGCCCCCTAGTGGCAAGGAACGACATCCAGGACCCAGCGGAGCCCGCAATGGTTGGTATGCTCATGCTGCCTACTAGCGCGAAGACGCCAGTCATGCCTACTAGGAATCCTACGTCGCCAACTCTGGTGAAGAGCATGGCTCTGATGCCGCTCGTGCTAGGCTCGAAGTACATAGGCTTGCCCAGCGCCGTGCTCCCCGGCACGCCGACCCAATATTCCTTCTCATCCGTGTACCAGTGCCCTATGAGCACGTAGCTCGCCAGTCCGGTGCCCTCCCAGCCTACGAACATGAGGATCAGGTTGCTGGCCGTCACGACTAGCATCATGCTGCCCACGAAGAATGATATGAAGAAGAAGTAGCGCTGGACTCCCCAGTCTCCCTTCATATAATCTATGCTATAAAGGTCTATGAGGAAGCTGAGCCAGGAGACCACGGTGGCCATTATGGCGCTCAGGCCGTCCAGGTAGGTACCGACGTGGACCTTAAGCACCTGGTCCCAGTACCAGCTGCTCGTGGCATATATGACCTCATGGTCGGCGAGCACGTAATAGAGGGCAGCGCTTGAGACCAAGGCGCTAGCCAGCACGCTGAGAACGCTAATTATCCCATAGGCCTTCTCATTCCTAATCCCAGCGAGCCACATGAGGGCTAGGAGGCCTGCCCCTAGGTATGGGGCAAGCCAAGTCCAGGACCATGTGAGCCAGTAAGCGTGAACTATGGTGGCCATTCATGCACCACCTCCTAAGCCTGAGAGGAGGACAACGTGCGTCACGGCCGCGCTGAGGCCGGCCGTGATCGGGTTTATAGCAAGGAAGAAAATTACGCTGAAGATTGCTATGGCCAGCATTGAGAGCTTAAAGCTGTCAACCTTTTCGGCGGCCTCTATCTTTGACCTAGGCTGGCCATAGAAGACCCTCCTCATAGTTATGAATGAGTATGACGCCGTCACTGTAAGGGCCACTATTAGGAGCAGGCTTATGCCTACAATTGTGGCCATGTTTATGAAGAGCAGGGACTTAACTACCCCCAGAACTATGTATATCTCACTCCACATGCCTATGCTCGGCGGAAGGCCACTCAAGTTCATGAATCCGAAGAGGGCCAACGCGGCGACCAGCGGGTATCTTCTGGCTAGGCCACCCATCTTGCCTACGTCCCTGAGGCCGTGCGCCTCGGTTATGAAGACCCCAGCTGTCGTGAAGAGCAGGGCCTTGCCTATGGCGTGTGATAGGTATATCAGCATGGCGCCACTGATGCCGTAGGCGTTAAGCGTGGCAAGGCCAAGGAGCATGTAGCCCATCTGGCTTATGCTTGAGTACGCTAAGAACCTCTTGAAGTCAGTCTGCCTGAGCGAGACCAGGCCCGCATATATGATAGTAGTGAACGCCAACCCCAGGAGGAAGTCGCGCCAGTCCACCATCTGGGTTGGGAACAGCGGTATGACAAACCTAGCTATTGCATAGCCCGCGAGCCCTATGAGGTTTGGCGATAGTAGCGCTGAGATGGGGGTTGGAGCCTCAGCGTGCGCGTAGGGCAGCCACATGTGGACCCCGAAGACAGCCATCTTGACGAAGAGCCCGAAGAGTAGCAGGGCCGCTATTATCGTTGCTGCTGAGGGGCCTATGTACTCAACCGAGCCGACTGAGACTAGCTGACCATTGATGACGTTTAGGTAGTTGAACGAGTGGACGAGGAACCCAAGGTAGAGGGCGCCTGTGAGGAACACGACGGCCCCGATGTGAGTCCAAACGAAGTAAAGCAGCGATATCCTCCTCCTGTCGCCGTAGCCGTAGAATGCTATGAGGAGGAAAGAGGATATGAGGCTGCCCTCCAGGAACACGTAGAACTCCACGAGGTTCGTCGAGTAGGCTAGGCCAAGCATAGTGGCCGCGAAGATGTCATAGAGCAGAATGTAAGTCCCAAATGAGGGTGGGCTCTCTCCTGCCTCCTCCATCTCGGCTATCCTGGTCTCCATGTACTTTATACTATAAACCGCCACGAAAGCTGTGACTATCGAAAGTCCTATTATGACAGGCGCAGATAGCCCGTCTATACCAAGGGCTATAGTTCCTATTGAGTACCTTGTTAAGTTGAAGTAGAGGGGGTCTACGAGGCTGCCTGCCTCCAGCACCCCCGCGGCATACATGGCTACAACTATGAGGAGGGGCGCCAGGAGGGAGGCGGCCGAGAGGTAAGTTAGCGCGTGTAGCCCGCTCTTGCTCTTAAGCGGCCAGGCAACTACACCCAGGGCTATTGGAAGCATTACTGTAACCCAAAGCAGCGGGTACTGAAGCATCATACCTCTTACACCTCCGACTCCTCCAGGTCACTCGATGAAAGGCTCCTGTACTGTCTTAGAAAAGCTATGAGTATTGAGACCACTACTATCACCTCAACAGAGACCACAGAAATCGCTATAATGCCAAAGTACGTGGCAAGGTAGGAGGAGCCAGCCAATATAGGTATGACTAGTAGCAGTAGCCCGTTGAACATCACCTCAACTGAAAGGAGCTGCCTTAACAGGTTGCTTGATGCCGTGAGGCCATAGGCGCCTATGCCTATTATTATAGCTGAGGTCACTAACAATATGCCGCCAACAAACGAGTCTAGGATAATCACTTCCTCTCACCTCTCTTCGCTATAGCTATAGCCTCCACCACTGTCGCGGCCTGGCCAACGAATATGAGGGCCAGGACTGGCAGGTATTCATGAAGGGCCCCGGCGGCCGCCTGCGAGGCCTGAATTGGGGCGGGTACAACGAAGAGCCTGTAAAGGCTCAAGGCGAACACAACTACAAGGATTAGCGTGGTCACGGCTGCTGCGGCCACAAGCCCCCTGAAGGGCTCGCGGGTCTCTTCCCTCTGGGGGCCTATCATGCTTACCGAGATTATTATGAACATTACAGCGGCGCCGACATATACTAACACCAGGTAAGCGCCAATTATTCCAAAGCCAACTACGGCGAGGAGCGCGGCCGTTAACGAGCCCAGTACGGCTAGCGTCACGCTGGCGTACACTAGGTCCTTGATCCTTATAACCATGTACGCGGCGACTATTGCCATAACTGAGAGCACGGCTGCGAAGAGCGGTAGGTCAACTGAGACGCCGCTCACTTGTTCTCACCCCCACTTGTCTGGCCAATCTGCCCCTCCTGCTTAACGCTCTCATCGGCCCTCACCTTAACGAGGCCCCTCTTCTCATCAAAAACGTACGTAACTGGCACGCCCTCCTTGCTAGTTACGAACTCCGGCTGCTCCTGGAACTGCTCTAAGTTGAGTATCATGTCATTCATGTTTAGGTACACCAGGTCGTGGTACGGCACATGATAGAGGGCTTCGGTTGGACAGACGTCGACGCAGAGGCCGCAGAATATGCAGCGGTTGTAGTTTATGACCGGGTACTTCTTCTTCATCACTTTGTTAAGCTTCTTATCCTTGACGTTAACAGAGACCATCTTCATGGCCTTTGCTGGGCATATCCTGGCGCAGGACGCACAGCTTATACACTTGTCAAATATCAGCACAATGTAACCTCTGTAGCCCTGCTTTAACTTGATGTACTCGTGGGGGTATAGCAGGGTTATCCTGTTGGGGTCAAAGAAGTACTTAACTCCAAGCGTCAGAGCTCCAATGTTGCCCGCAATGGCCCTCCCAAGGAAAGTTGCCCTCGGGACCTTCTTAATCTCAGGCTTCGCCGGCATCGCACATCACCTCACGGGTGCACCCCGAAAAACGCCTCGGCCACGCTTATGCCGAAGGCAGCAAATGCAAGGGGTATGAGCACCTCCCAGGCCAGGCTAAGTGCCTGGTCGAGCCTGTACCTGCCGTAGACGGCGCGCAGGAAGCTCATAATTGCCATGACTATAGTTGCCTTCACCACAACTATGAGGCTGGGTACGAAGTACCCCAGCAGTATGCCGGGCCCAGGCCTGTAGGGCGCCCAGCCCCCGAGGAAGACCAGGGTCATGAGGACTGAGAAGGCCCACCTCCTTATGTACCCTCCTCCCATGTTGATGCCATAGATGAGGCCGCTGTACTCGGTGAAGGGCCCTGCGACGAGCTCGGTCTCGGAGTCCGGTATCTCGAACGGGAACCCGCTGGTAGACATGAGGATTGCGATGAAGAGGTCGAGCAGGGCTATGGGGTTAAGGAGGCCAAGCCAGATGCCGCTCATCTGGTAGTTAACTATGTCGACGAGGTTAAAGGTATGGAGCAGTGGCACCACAGACAGCAGAGATATGACAGCTATGAGCTCATATGCAACTACTATGAATGACTCCCTAACGCCGCCCAGCACTGAGAACTTGTTGTTGCTGGCCCAAGCCATTACTACCGTGAATATAGGTGCCAGGGTTGAGAGGGCCACAGCTACGAGCAGGCTGTAGCCCATCGGGATTGGCCAGTACTCGCTTATTGACGTCATTGGGACAGCTACCATAGGCAACAGCGATAGTATTAACATGGCGTTCGGGGCGACTATGAACGCGAAGAAGTCAGCAGCGCTGGGTATTATGAGCTCCTGGACGGTGTACCTGATAAGGTCAGCTATGAGCTGGGGCGCTCCGCCGGTCCTTGGGCTTATCTCAAGCGGGCCGTACCTCATCTGTACCCTCGCGGCCGCCTTACGCTCAAACCATATCATGAATACGACTACTGCAAGCGCGGCCACCAGGCCAGGTATTATGATGAACTGGTAGACCGGGGGGTAAAATATTATGTAATGGAAGAGCCCCCAGCCGATGTCGCTAAATACCTTCGCTGCCGTCACCATATCCATCACCTATCCCACTCTGGCGGGAAATAATCAAAACTCCCATAAATGGTAGGTAAGTCCATGAGTCTGTGGCCAGGCATCACATACTTGAAGGCTATGACGTTTCTGAACGAGGGCGTGACCACTCTAACTCTGTATGGCACATCCTTGCCGTCACTTTCAACATAATAGAAAATCTCGCCCCTGCCTGCCTCAACCCTAGCGGCGGCCTTTCCAGGGGGCACCTTGAGGGTCGCAAAGAGAGGCATTAGCTTAACCCTGTACTTACCCGCATACGGTATGTTGCCCTCATAGACGTCCTTGTAAAGCTTTGGAGCAGTCTTCCAGAACTTGTCATGCATGAAGCCCTCCCTCGGGTGCTTCTCAAGCCAGTCCACGGCCTGCTCAATTATGTTAAGGCTCTGCTTTATCTCCTCAACCCTCTGCCACGCCCTCGCCAGTGAGTCGCCCTCCTCAAAGACTGGTATCTCGAAGTCAAGCTCTGGGTACGCCTCATAGGGCTCAACGAGCCTGACGTCATACTTAATCCCGCTGGCCCTGGCGTTAGGTCCAACTATGCCCAGCTCCGCGGCCTTAGTCTTAGAGATCACGCCCACGTCCTCAAGCCTCTTCCTTATGTTAGGGTTGTTCAGGTATATCTTGGCGTACTCATCAAGCCTGTACCTCATGTATCTCACGGCCTTCCTGGCGTTCTGGGGGAAGTCGTCAGGGATGTCCCTCCTGACCCCGCCGAACACGGGGTAGGAGTGGGTTAACCTTGCCCCCGTCAGGTCCTCGGCCAGCTGCACGAAGACCTCCCTGTCGCCGAAGGCCCACATGTAGATCGTCGAGTGGCCCAGGAACACCGCAAATATGCCTATGCCGTAGAGGTGGCTCGCTATCCTGTTTATCTCGCAGAGGAGCGCCCTGAGATACTTAGCCCTCTCCGGCGGCTCTATGTCAAGTAGCTTCTCGACGGCCTCAACGTAGGGGAGCGTTATGTTGCAGGCGTCCAGTATAGCCATCCTCTCGAACAACGGTATGTTCTTTATCCAGTCCCTGCCCTCGGCCAGCTTCTCCATGGTCCTGTGGACGAAGCCTATGTCGGGGTCAACCCTGACCATGACGTCACCGTCGAGCTCAACTATTATCCTCATGTGCCCTGAGCCTGGGTGCGAGGGGCCTATCTGGACCTCGTAGACGTTCCTCTCGACGGGCCTCACTTCCATGCCAGGCAGGTGAGGCACGCCGCTGGCAGATCCCTCGGACATAGCTCACCACCACTTTGAAGACTCAAACGCCTCATAGTCGGTTTCGATGTTGTCGCTCTCCTCCTTGACAACAAAGTCCTTGCGCAGGGGCTTGAGGGCTGCCACAACTGGGGTTAGCAGCAGGAGCCTCAGGTCTGGGTGGCCGTCAAACGTTATCCCGAACATCTCATAGGTCTCCCTCTCCTGGAGCTCAGCGCTCAGCCACACGCGGGTGAGGCTTGGACAGTGCGGGTTGTCCCTAGATATATAAGTTGATAACGATACCATAAACTTTGAGAGGTCCTCGTTTAAGTAGCTTGTCACGTGGTACATGACCTTAAACTGCTTCTTAGCTATGTAGTCGACGGCGCCAACCGAGATAACATGGTCAAAACCTAGCTCCTTCAACTTGACCGCAGCCTCTACCAGGTGCTCGACTGGCACAACAATGTCTATGTAGCCCTTGACGGGCTCCACCTGCGGCTTATAGTCCTTAAGGGCCTCAAGCAGGCTCTTCTGAAGCTCCTCAGCTGTAGCTGGCACCTCCCTCACCCCTCCACCCACATAGGTCCTCCTTAGGAAGCACGTACTTCAGGTCCTTCCTGACGCCCTCTATGAGCCACTTGGAGGCCACACCACGATTTCTAATTATCTTCTGCAGCTCGACTATAGATCTTGCCACGGCCTCAGGCCTTGGAGGGCAGCCAGGTATGTAGATGTCAACCGGCACCACCTGCCAGGGCCTAACTATGTTATAGCTGTTGTAGAATATGCCCCCGTCAAGTGCGCATGCCCCCATTGCTATGACAAACTTTGGGAAAGGCATCTGCTCCCATGTTATCCTGACAGTGCACGCCATCTTCTTAGTTACTGTACCCTCTATGATAATTAGATTAGTCTGCCTAGGCCCAACCCATGGCAGGGAGCCGTATCTCTCGTTGTCAAACCTAGGCCCCCAGGCCGCCCCTATCTCGCAGCCGCAGCAGCTGGTCATCAAGTGAACGGGCCACAGGCTGAAGGCCGTGGCCCAGTCGACAGCCTTAGCTATGGTGCCCTTTATCAGGCTCTCCTTAGCTAGCTGGGCTGCGACCTCAAGGTTACCTATGTATGCCTTCCCCTCCTGCTCCTGCTTGGCCTGTGCCATGCCTAATCCCTCCACTCATTAATCCTCTTCGATACCCGCGCGCCGTATGCCAACAGGGGGGCAAATACGGCTATCATAACTAAGTATAGTATTAGGAGGTAGTGGTTGTAGCTGGAGGGCGCCGACGATAGGAAAGTTAACAGCACCACGGCTGGCTCCACGGCAAGGAACATTATCAGGTAGCCGAAGTATTGGAACGAGAGCCTTGATTTTCCAACGCCCCTGGGCGGGTTTGATGACTCGAACAGATTGTACTTGTAAGGCTCCTTGGACTCCACGTGCCCGCTACTCCTTATTACAATGCGAAGTAAGAGTATCGTGCCGACTAGGAGTGCCAGTATTGCGGCGGGCACTATTATAAGCGAGTTGGCTGCAAGCACAAGGGGGCTATACGCGATAGACAATTCTCTGGCTCACCGAACAGATTAACTAATGACCAAATATAAATCTCTTGCTCACTTTCCAATTTTAATCTATGAATAACAACAGGGCGGGTCCCAGCCGCCAAAGGCTGATGTTAATAAGAAGAGGCGCGTTAGTGCTAGCGCTCTTTCATTTTACGTGCAGAGACCTAGATTATGAAGGTCTTTGGTAGGGACTGGGCTGAGGCATATCTTGCGAAGAGGACCAGCATCTAAAGGCGAGAGTTCAAGGGAAGGACTGCCTTAGATTGGCGGTAGAAGAGCATAATAACCTTAAGCGGCTAGGCTGCACCATAGGTGTGCGAAGTGGCAGAGAGGGTGCCGCCTGAGGCGGAGGTCAAGTATAACAAGTACCTGCAGCTGAGGGACACCTACAACGCTATTGTGCAGCAGAGGCTGGCGGCGGAGTCCTCCCTTGGAGAGATAGAGAAGGTCATAGAGGTCCTTAACGGTCTCTCCGACGGGGCTGAGGTATACAAGATGGCGGGCTTCGTGCTTGTGAAGTCAACAAAGGGTGACCTGCTAAAGGAGCTCCAGGACCGCAAGGAGAGCCTTGAGCTGAAGATAAAGGCCCTGAAGAACCAGGAGAACCTTGTCAAGGAGGAGCTAGACAAGGTTGCAAGCGACCTTCAGAGGATGCTTCAGGGCACGTCGTTAGGAAAGACAGCAGGACAGGCGGGGTCCTGAGGGCTGGGCCTTTTGTACGCTAGCCCCAGGGACGTCCTCGCGCTAGTAGAAGGGGCTAATGCTAAGGTCCTAGTTCATGGCAACGCTGACCTGGATGCCGTGGCCTCAGCGCTGTTGGCATGCAGGTTAATCGCAAGGTCAGCAAGGAGCTGCTGCGTCTACGCGAAGGAGGGCCTCAGCAGGCGCGCCAGGGATCTTCTCAGCGCTCTCGTTATTGAACTGCCGCTCTGCGACAGTCTCGATAACAAGGACGTGCTGATAACGGTTGACGCGAGCAACGTCTCTCAGCTCGGCCTGAGCGAGGAGGAGCTCAAGGGGCATAAGGCAATTGTAATAGATCATCATGAGCCTGGGAGTCTTCATAGGCTGGCGAGCGCGCTGGTGGCAGATAAGGAGTCACCCTCGTGCGTGGAGCTGCTAGTCCCGCTGCTCTCTAAGGGCTCCATAAGCCCATCTGAGGCCACCTTTGCGCTCGCGGCGCTGCTAGAGGAGACCTCTTTCCTTGAGAGGGCCAGGCTGAGCACCTTTAAGTCAATAGTGACCCTAATCGAGATGGGCGGTGACTATGGCCTGGCTGTGAAGCTGATTAGAGGGAATGGTGCTGAGGAGCCCATCGACAGAAGGGTCGCCAAGCTCAAAGGGCTCTCAAGGTCCCAGGTCAGTATTACGTGCAATGGTAAGCTGGTTGTCGCGGTTAGCAGCGTTGGGTCGTTTGAGGCTGACGTGGCCAGGACGCTGGTCTCAGTGGGCGCCGATGTAGCGTTAGTGGTAAACGAAAGCAGGGTCTCAATAAGGCTCTCTAGACGCTCCCTTGAGGCGGGGCTCAGCGCTTCAGGCCTGGCGTCATACATTGCTGAAAGACTTGGCGGCGAGGGTGGGGGTCATGAAGGGGCGGCCGTTGCGAGGCTTAGTAGCCCTGCGCAGCCTGAGAAGCTGCTTGGGCTTGCGCTTAACTACGTCAGCGGCGCGTGCGGTGGTCATCAATGAGCAGCCCTGGGCAGAGGAGGCCTAGAATATACGCCGACACGAGGGAGGAGGCCTCAGGTATACCAAAGCTGCTGGAGTCTATGAACGTCATCGTGATCAGGAAGCAGCTGCCAGAGGGGGACTACCTAGTGCCGCCTGACGTTGCTTTTGAGAGGAAGAGCGCGGCTGACTTCATCTCCTCGCTGTTCGACGGGAGGCTCTTTGACCAGGCCTCTCGCATCAGGGGCACTTACAGCGAGGTGCTCTACATAATAGAGGGCGACTTCTTCAGGGAGCTCAGGTTCTGGAGCGATAAGGAGAGGCAGCTAATAGGAGCCTTGGCTTCACTTGTCACAAGATATGATGCGAAAATACTCTGGAGCGAGGGGCCAAGGCAGACGGCTGAGTACCTGGCATCTATAGCCTCCAAACATGGTAATAGGGGGGCGTCAGGGCCTGTAGTCATAAATAAGAAGCCGTCGATGCAGTCGCTCAGGGAGTGGCAGCTCTACGTTGTTGAGTCGTTCCCAGGCATTGGTGCTAAGACTGCACAGAGGATACTTGAGAAGTTCGGCTCGCTTGAGGCATTCTTCAACGCGAGCTTAGCAGAGTTGGCCGCCGTTGAGGGCGTCGGGGAAGCTAAGGCTACGAGGATAAAGGAGCTTCTGAAAGCCCCGTTTAAGTCAGGCGTCAAGAGGACTACATTGGACGAGTTCTACGACAGGCCTGCTGGCAGACCTAAGGACGAGGAGAGGTGAAGCTAAGGGTTCACTAAGCCTCACGCTTTCAGGTTGACAGCTCCTTCATCGAAGGAAAGGCCTGCAGACTCTAACATCTTGGATATTATGAAGGTCGGTATAACAGCTATCATCTTGCTGGCTTGGCTTGGAGGAAGGAAACCTAAGACCTTGGTAGATTTCTCAACCAGGTCGTGTAGGTACCTGATGCCCTGCCAAACAATTTCGGTGTCGTCGCGAGCGTTAAGCTCGCTCCTGGCCCACTCAACGAAGAGCTTCTCGCTGGGGTCAAGCTTCTGCTTTGCCCCCCTGAGGTAGTTAGCGAAGTCAGTTATATCATCAGCCACCTGGTAAGCCGTCCCAACACTGTTGCCATAGTTCCACGCGCCCTCGGCCAGGTCCTCGTGCCCGCCAGCTATGACGCCCAGGGCTGCGGCCAGCGAGAAGAGGCTGCCAGTCTTAAGGGAAGCTAGCGTCAGGTACTCAGCAGGCTTAATGCTTAAGGCTGAGTAGGCATCCATTATCTCGCCCCTCACTATTGACTCCCACGCTGAGATGCTGTAGCTGAGGGCTAGAGGACCATAACGCTCAACTAGCTTGAGGGCAGTGGGCACGAGCAGCAGGGATACCATGGCGCTCTTGCCAATGCCATAAAGGATCCAGGCTGACGGTCCTCCCCTCCTCTGAGCGTCCTTGTCTACTATATCGTCAAGTGCCAGGCTGGCCCCCTGCACCAGCTCTATGGCTATGGCAGCGTCCTCGGCCTTCTTGGGATCTCCTCCCACGGCCTCAGCGAAGAGCACGGTCATGAAGCCTCTGAACATCTTGCCGCCCTTAACTATGTATGAGGCTAGTCCCTCAACCCCTGCCATCTCGAGCTTGGATACTATCGCATCCAGCCTTGGCTCTATCTCTGACCTCACCCTGCTCCACTTGTCCAGTATGGCCCTGCTCTCTTCAGCAGAAGGCTGCTGGCTCACTGCGACGCCTCCACCTGTTTGGGGGCGCGCAACTTTATAAATAAAGCCTCTTAAAAATCAATGGCAGCGCGAATGAAAGAACAATGGCTGACAACAACGGATGGATCCCTGCTGTTGGGCCTGGCCTCTCTAATTATAGATGTTGTCGAGAGCAGCTGCGAGGATCCATTAACAGCGATGGTAACCTCTGAGGTGCTTGATGAGAACCACTTGAAGGAGGGCATGAAAAGGGGGCTCCTAGAGGTCCACCTAAAGCCAGCGCGTGTAGAACCAAAGGAATTAGTGTACAGGGGAGTCAAAGTGTTCTTCACAGAGGGCAGGGAAGGCTTAATAGCAATCAGGGAGCTCTATGAAAGGCTCCCCATTAAGGTGCTCAGCCTTGATTACTTCAGCCTCTATAGCAGACTTGCAAAGAGGACTGCCGAGAGCGGCGTTGAGTACATGATAGTTTACACGGAAGACGGAGAAGCCCTTGTATTTGAAGGCGAGAAATTTAGGGCGTCGTTGCCAGGGGTAAGGTCGGTGCCAGCCTTAGTCCACACGCACCCAGCGGGCCACTGCGGCCTCTCAAGGAAGGACGTAGAGAGCGGCCTTGAACTAATGATGGACAGGGGGCTTATGGTGGCAGCGGTTACTGAGGATGCGTGTGCAGCTATAATGTATAGGGTTGGGTTACTCGATGAGGAGGACCTGCTAAAAGCGAAAGAGGGGACCCTGGGGGGTCTTAACAGCGTCAAGTTCGTCAGAGTCAACTTAGTCTAAGGACTGTACGCATGGGACTTTAGGCTTCGATAGGCTATGCCCTGATAGGCGGGTCGCTCCTGGCCTTCGGCAGTTAATGCGCGTAACGCAGCCAAGCACTAATAAGAGGGGCTTCTAAGGGGGGTGCACTGGGCCTTAAATGCACGAAAGACGCCCAGGCCCATAGGCTTAAGGTCCTAACAGGTCTGATAGGCTCGGCGGCTTGGGTGGCAGGCCCTTCCTCTCCCTTATCTTCTTTATGAGGTCGTCGAGCATAGAGTCAGGCACTGGAGCCCACCTGCTGAACTCGGTGCCCCAGAGGGCCTTGCCAGCTGTGGAGCCCCTTAGCTCTGCTGACAGGTCGAAGCTCTCAGCGACAGGTATCTCAGCCAGGACCCTAGTTCCCATAGGTGTGTTCTCAACGTCAATTATTCTTCCGCGCTTCTTCACTATGACTGTGGATACAACGCTGAGGTAGTCCATGGGTATCCTTATGTCAAGCTTCTGTATAGGCTCAAGCAGGGTTGGGCGCGACGTGAGTATGCCAGCCCATATGGCGTTCCTCACGGCCGGATATATCTGTCCTGGACCCCTGTGGACAGGATCCTCGTGCACCTCGGCGTCGTGAAGAACTACCTTAACTCCCCTGACGGGCTCAGCGGCTAAGGGACCCTCCTTGGTGGCTATCCTGAAGCCTCCAAGTATGGTGTCCTTGACGTCCTTGAGGTACTGGACTCCAGTAGTCATGTCTACAAAGACATTTATGTTCTCATCTATGGCCCAGATCCTCCTGGCCTCGTCGTAGTCCCAGCTGGCCTGGTCCCTCAGTATCTTGGCCCTATCCCTGGCGTCCTGGTCCTCCCTCACAACGCCCCTGTGTATGAGATCTATGGTCTCCTCGTTGAGCGGCTCAACGCTTATGTAGAACCTGTTGTGCTTGTTGGGGCTCTTGCCCTCAAACGCCTGGCTCTTCTCCCTTACGGACTCCCTGTAGACTATAATGGGCTGGCTCGCCTTAACCTCAAGGCCGTAGAGCTCCTTCAACATCCAGAGCGCTATCTCAAGGTGAAGCTGACCCATGCCAGAGAGCAGGTACTCACCCGTCTCCTCGTTTATCTTTGCTACGAGGTTCGGGTCCTCTATGGTTAGCTTCCTCAGTGAGTCGACAAGCTTCGGCAGGTCCTGGACCTTGGCCGGCTCTATGGCTATAGTAACGACAGGCTCAGCTATGTAGTGCAGCTGCTCAAACGGGGCCGCCTGTGACTTGTACTGGCTCTCGACCAGGGTCTCGCCGGCCCTCAGGTTCTCTATCCCCATCATGGCTGCTATGTTGCCTGCCGTCACTCTCTGTGTGAGCTCCCTGAAGGGACCCATGTAGAGGCTTACCTGGAGCACCTTACCTGAAGTGCCCTGGGAGACCACGTAGAGCTCCTTGCCAGGCTCAAGGGTGCCGGAGAACACCCTGCCCGTGGCCACTAGGCCAGCCTTCTCAACATGTATTGCGTTGACGTAGAACACTGTCGGCCCGTTGGGGTCGGCCTCAAGCATAGCCTTGCCCAGGTCGCTGTTCATGTCCCCCTTCCATATCTTCGGTACTCTGTACCTCTGCGCCTCCTTGGGGTTGGGCACGAACTTGACTACCATGTCCAGCAGCGCGTCGTGAAGCGGCGCCTTCTTCACCAGCGCGGCTACCTTCTCCTTGTCGTCGCTGGAGTAGGCCTCTATTATCTGCTGGAAGTTTATGCCCTTCTTTGACGCTATGGGCACAGTTATGCCCCACTGGTCCTTAGCGCTGCCGAAGGCAACGTTGCCAGCAGCCGGGTTAAGCTTCCACTTGTCCTTGAACTCCGGCTCAGCGTACATGTCTATGAGGTTGTTTACGTCCTTTATTATTTCCACCAGCCTGTCCTGGAGCTGCGATGGCGTGAGCCTGAGCTCCTTTATCAGCCTGTCTATCTTGTTAATAAACAGGACAGGCCTAACCCTCTCCTCGAGGGCCTGCCTTAGCACGGTCTCAGTCTGGGTCATGACGCCCTCAGCGGCGTCCACGACAACTATGGCTCCGTCAAGCACCCTCAGGCTTCTGGTTACCATGCCAGTGAAGTCTATGTGCCCAGGGGTGTCTACCAGGTTTATGATGTAACCCTTACCGTTGTACTCGTGGTACAGGCTCGCGTTAGCTGCCTTAACGGTTAACTGCCTCTCCTTCTCAACCTTCAGGTAGTCTAGGGCCAGCGCCTCGCCAGCAACCCTTTCTGATATTATTCCAGCCCCGGCGAGCAGGGCGTCACTGGTCGTGGTCTTGCCGTGGTCGACGTGCGCTATGACGCCTATGTTCCTCACTTGCTCTATATTGTTCATTATCTTCTCTATCTCTGATACCATCTTTACTCGCGCGCCCATAGCTAAGTTCACCAGTTACTTCGCAGGTAAGGTGCGCAATTGAGGGTTAAAAACAGTTCTTAAAGTAAGCAGGATCTTCTTTAAATAATGTTGGTAACGTGCTGCGCGACCTTAAGGTATGTCATAAAGACGTGTAGTTGCTCCCCCTTGGCAAGCCTTGACACCAGCTCGCGATTAAGGTCGGCAGCAGCCTTGCTGCTCCGTATCATTATTGTTGAGCTCTCAACGTAGTCGCTCCTCCTGACTATCATCTTGACGTCGTTGTCAGCGGTTATTCTGGGGTCACCCCGTCCAAGCACGGAGTCGCACAGGCCCCCAGCGCAGAGCAACAAAACTATTACACTGTTACTATCCCTCAACCCCTCCTTCAGCCACTCGGGCAGGCTTGAGGCGCTGGCCTCTGAGGACACGCCTATTATGCAGTCCCCTCTTGGCGTCAGATGGCTTTCGGTAGTTATCTCTATCGTAGTCCTATGCCTAGCTGTCACGTTTACATGGCCATGAGCTGTGAAGTGGAACCAGCGACCCTGAAGCTCCTCCACGCGGGCCCCAGAGCTTTACTGACATCCTCCCGCCCTAAAGGGCGAGGCCTGCCGTTCTCTAGCCAAGTAAAGGGTAATTAGGCTGCAGGAGGCTATTTAATGGCGAGGGCCAGTGCCTTCCTCATTGCAAGCCTCTTATGAGGAGGCCAGGAGGAGGCTGGTAAGTGAGCTGAAGGCCAGAGGATACATCAGGAGCCAGATGGTAGAGAAGGCTATGTTGACGGTGCCGAGGGAGCTCTTCGTTCCTGAGGACCTTAGAGGGAAGGCATATGAGGACAGGCCGCTGCCTATAGGGCACGGCCAAACCATAAGCGCCCCTAGTATAGCGGCTTACATGGCTGAGCTCTTGGAGCTCTCAGATGGCATGAGGGTCCTTGAGGTTGGCACCGGTTCGGGCTACAGCGCCGCTGTGCTGGCTACAATAGTAGGCGAGAGGGGGCACGTGTGGACCATAGAGAGGGTACCGGAGCTGGCAGCCAGAGCTGAGGCTATCCTGAAACAGCTTGGATATGGCGACAGGGTGACAGTCATAGTTGGCGATGGCAGCCTCGGCTACGGGCAGGCAGCGCCCTACGACAGGATACTCGTCACAGCGGCCTCCCCCATGGTGCCTAGGCCCCTCGTTGAACAGCTGGCCGAAAATGGCGTGATGGTGATACCGGTCGGCGGCAAGGAGGGCCAAGTGCTCACAGTAGTTAAGAAGGAGGGCGGGCAGGTCTACGAGAAGGCCGACCTGGAGGTAATTTTCGTCCCTCTAGTAGGCGCGGAGGGCTGGCAGGACCAAGGTTAGTTATTAGGCCGCTTAAGGCATGTAAACTATGCTGTGATGCAGTGTGGTGGACGCCGAGCCCCTCCGGGGCCATGAGGACAAGGAGCCCGCTGAGCCTCTCGCTCAACGTTAGGCTTCTAGTACTGGCGCGAGTACCTCATGTATGCCACTGCTGGCCTACCGCACACAGGGCAGACGCCCTCAGCCCTCTCAGGAGGCCACGGGGTTCCGAGGGTCTTGACGTTAAGTTCCTGCATGACCTTGTTGGCGCACTCCTCACTGCCGCACCATGGCAACTCGACAATGCCCTTCCTCTCCTCTATGGCCTTACGGGCCTCCTCGATACTTGAGGCGCGAGTTATGTGGCTGCTCATAAATTTCCTGGCCCTCTCAGCCAAGTTGGAGTCTATCTCGCTGAGGAGCTTCTTGACGGCTTCGGCTGCCTCCCTGAGGTGAACGCTTGTCCTTCTAAGTGTGTCCCTCCTCACAAGCGTCAGGGTCTCGCTGGCGGCCTCCCTGGGCCCTACCTCGACCCTCACAGGGACGCCCTTAGCGTCCCAGTAGTAATACTTGTCACCAGGCGTTGTATCACTGCGATCATCAAGCTTAGCTCTTATGCCAGCCTCGAGTAACGTTGAGAGGGCGCGACGGGAGTACTCAAGGACCTTCCTCATCTCGTCTTCAGACTGAGACGGTATGGGTATTATTATTGCCTGCGTCGGGGCTATGTTGGAGGGCAGGACAAGCCCCATGTCATCCCCATGAACAGCTATTAGCGTGGCCACGACCCTGTCGCTCACGCCATAGCTCGTCTGCCACGGGTAGTCATACTTCTCGTCCCTGGTGTGTATCCTGAATGAGAAGGCCTTGGTGAAGTTCTGCCCAAGATTGTGCACCGTGCCTATCTGAAGGGTCCTGCCGTCAGGCAGCACAGTGTCGAAGGCTATTGTGTAGAGGGCGCCAGCAAACTTATCCCAGTCAGGCCTCCTTGATATTACGTACGATATCCCTAGGCTGTCGAAGAATTTCTTGTAGACATCTATGGCCTCCATAACCTGTCTCTCAGCGTCCTCGAAGCTCTCGTGCACCGTGTGGGCCTCCTTGAACATGCTTATCTCCCTGACCCTGATGAGCGGGCGCGTCGCTTTAGTCTCATACCTGAAGACGCTGACTACCTGGTAGAACTTCCTGGGCAGCTGCTTGTAGCTCTGTATCCAGAGCGACTCATAGTATGTTATAGGCGTCTCGCTGGTCGGCCTCAGCGCTAGCTTCTGGTCAAGCTCCTCAAGGCCGCCGCGGGTGACCCAGTAGACCTCGTCCTCAAAGCCCTTGATGTGCTCCCCCTCCTTGGCAAGCAGGAAGTCAGGTATGAGCAGGGGGAAGAGGACCTCATCATGGCCTGTTTCGTCGAGCAGCCTCCTCAACAGCTCTAGAACGTTCCTCCTGATGCTGAAGCCGTAGGGCATCCAGACGCCCATGCCCTTCACGGGGTACCTGCCGTAGTCGTAGACCTCAGCCCTCTCGAGGACCCAGTCAAACCACTCTGAAAACCTCTCCTGCCATCTCCTCCGCTGGGGCTCCGGCAAGCCTTTCACCTTGGCTGCGTCAGAGAGAAAAAGAGAGGGAAGGTTTTAAAGTAGAGCGCCCTTTAAGCTGCAGTTTAGGTCGGCAGGACGAAGGCCACTATTATTGCCATCAGCAGGCCGTAGATGGCTATTCCCTCGCCGAGGACCACGAAGAGGAAGGCCGTTCCAAAGAACTCCCTCTTCTCAAGTACGGCGCTGATGGCCGCAGCCCCTGCTACGCCAACTGCATAGCCACCTCCTATGCCTGCCAGCCCCACCGCAAGGCCTGCGCCTATCGCTTTTCCAAGTACTGCCAATGCGTAGGGCGATTGGTCGCTCGTGACAGAGGAGCTGCTCGCAGCGTGGGCTAGCGCGGCCCCGGAGGCTATGGCAGCGAGAACAGCAAGAGCGGCTACTGCGACCATGATGGCCCGGTACTTAGGTCTCCTCCAGGCCTCCCCCAGGACGAAGTCTAGGCCCTCAAACAGCTTTGACCTATCAGCCATATGCGTTACCCAGGTAGCCTGATAGAAACTGGTGGGTATATTAAACGAACGCTCAAAGAAAGCGGGCGAACTTCCTTTATTACTACTATGAGTAGTAATAAAGTTCAGTAAGTGAAGAACTGCGGCAGCCTGACCCCCCTCTGTCCCTTGTACTTGCCGCTGTAGGGCTTGCTTGAGGGCGTCTCCATCTTAACGAGCACGAGGTGGAGGAACCTGTCTCCGACGTAGAGCTTCACGGGGAACTCGCTGCCTATGACCTCAATTGTGAGCTGCCCCTCGAAGCCAGCGTCAACGACCGTGCTGGGTATGTAGATGCCTGTCCTGGCCCACGTGCTCCTCAGGTTCACGAGGCCAGCCACGTAGGGCGGGAGCCTTATGTACTCGAGCGTGTGGAGGAGGTAGTGCTTGTGTGGTTCCACTATGAAAAAACTATCGCCCGCCTCCCTGCAGTCGTAGAAGTCAGAGGGGTTGCCTGGGGACCTGGGGTCAAGGACCTTGTCAGTGTGGACGAAGGCGCAGTAGGCTCCCCCCAGCCTGAGGTCGAGGCCGTTCTCCCTTATTATGTCAGCCTCAAGGGGCTCTACCCAGAGCTCCCCTGCCTTTATGAGGGTCTCAATGTCCCTGTCGCTGAGTATCAAGGTTTGCCCAGCCTCCTCTTTGTCAGAACTGGCTACTAACACTCTTAACTCGGTATTACAACCAGGGTCGTCAAGGTACTTCCTGAGCGCCTCGACCACACTCTTAACTCGGTATTACAACTGAAAGCCTAGCCCTTTAGGGCGGGGATGGATAGAAAAGCCTTTAAGGCCTCATTTCCCTATTGGAGGTGGTGGAGGTGGTGGTAAAGCTAAGGTGCCCGTACTGCGGCTACGTCTGGGAGTACAAGGGTAAGAAAACTCGCTACGTCACCTGTCCTAACTGCATGAGGAAGGTGGACATTCAGAAGAACAGGGTGGAGTGAATGCCTGCGGGCGGTGAGGGAGCGCTAACCCTGAGTGTTAAAATGAGGGTTAGCCCCGAGCCCGAGCAACAGCAGGCCATACTGGACCTCATGAGGAGGTACAGAGACGCGCTAAACTACTCGGTAAGGGCAATAATAGCGAGCAGGGCCCTGAGCCTCACCAAGGCCCACAGGCTCCTGTATAATGACCTGAGGGAGAGGTACGGCCTACCAGCCAGGGTCGCCCAGGACTGCTACAGGGAGGCCATCGCTATAGCCAGGTCCTGGCTTAAGAACCCGAGAAGGGGCGCTGTGCCAACAGCTAAGCGCCTGAGCGTGTGGCTGACGCACGGACAGGGCTACAGGGTCAAAGGCGACCGCGTGGAGCTGGCAGGGAGTTACAGGCTCAGAGTAATCGGATGGGACAGAAGGTACGATAACTTCCCTAACAGGGGGGCCAGGCTCGGGTTTAGGGACGGCAGGGTTGGC
>Ga0081474_118618_pt1 | contig 134545 bp, 129 predicted proteins | sample OneHunmetagenome_2_FD_70978 | JGI IMG/M metagenome (GOLD analysis project Ga0081474, IMG submission 70978) | Ferrous microbial mat communities from One Hundred Spring Plain, Yellowstone National Park, USA v2 (version 2) | ecosystem: Environmental > Aquatic > Non-marine Saline and Alkaline >... | reverse complement strand
AAAGGAGTACTTGTGCCCCCTCTACTAACCCAAATTATTTGAGGGAGTGTATAGTCCTTTAAGAGGGGTGTATGCTCATTTAGATTAAAAGCGAGGACAAGTTACGCTAAGGGTAAACACTGAAAAGTCCTGACTTCTTCTTTATTCCATGGTGAATATTAGATTAAGTTTGATCTGTTTAGGTTTTTCTATTCTTGCCCTAAATTAACCTCAATAATTTTAGAGTGAATACTGTGATCCATTGAGAGATTCTTGGACAAAACTAGAAATAATCAAATGTTTAAAAACGTCACGATATAAACGAATCTCGCATTTCATAAATTACAAACTTTTTATAGCTAATTACCTCCACGAAGAGCTATTCCAAGATTTATAAGTTAAAGTAATATTAAGGCATATGGATGTCAATAAACCATATGTAATAATCTTTTCAACTATAACAGTAGATGGGAAAATAGCGAGTAAGGCGTATTTTAGTGAATTAAGTTGTAATTATGATAAAATTAGAAAACATAAATTACGTACAGAAGTAGATGCGATAATGGTAGGTGGAAACACCGTCGTAGTAGACGATCCTCATTTAACAATTAAGTACTTCCCAGCTAATCATAAACCTATTAGGGTTATAATAGATGGGAAGTTAAAAGTACCTATTGAGAGGAGAGTATTTAATGTACCTCCTGAGACAATTGTTTACACTTCACATCTTGCAAATATGGAGAAAATAAATAAATTAATAAACCAAGGAGTAAAGGTCGTTATTATGGAGGAGTATCCTTTATCCATGAGGAAGGTTTTGATGGATTTAGCGCTTAGAGGTATAAGTAAAGTAATGGTTGAAGGAGGAGGAGAACTTATTTGGCATCTTTTACGAGAAAAACTTGTAGATGAAATGAGGGTTACTATTTCTCCTTATGTATTTGGCGGAAAAGCAGTATCTTTAGTCATGGGAGAAGGGTTTAGCAATATTGATGAGTCCCCTAAATTAATGCTAGTTTCTTATTACGTGTGTCAATGTGGAAACGAGATCCATTTAATTTATAAAGTTAATTATTAATTTATTAATTAATAAAATACTATATTAATAATTAGAATTAGAGATAAAAATTAAATTAGATCTAAACTTCAATGCAACTACGCAACTTCTAAATAGGAGTTACTTGCATTTCTTGGATAACTCATATAGAAAAATAGATGTAAATGCTACCTGACCAATACTTAAACTTGGGATTCCATTAATTTTTATTTTTTTCCCATAAGCCAGGTCTTCTTTGCTAATTTCTATCTCACTACTTGGTATCATAAAAACTCCTTCACAACTCAATTCATTAATGCTAGTTTCTTCTCCATATTTGTCATCTATTATTAATACGTCTTTTAAATTAAAAATTTCTACAATATCTTCTAATTTATTAAAAATTAATAAGTTCTTATTTTTCTTTATAGCTATTTTAAAAGCCTCTGGAAGACCTGATATAGCTACTGCTCCCGATATCCTTAGTAGAATAACCTCCTTGACTAGGTCAAAACTATAAGCCAATTTAAGTAGATCTAGTAATCTTTGAATACTACCTATTCCATTAAAAATTAATAATACCCCCATTTCTTTCACTTCTCCATTCTGAGAAGTTTAAATTATTAAATTTAAGTTTTTGATTAGCTTAAACCATTATTAGTAACGTGTAAACTATTATTACCCATAATGGACTACGTTCCTTAGATTTTGTTATATATTCTCCTACGAAGTTAGCTTTCTCCTCAATACGGTTTATCTAGAATACTCATGCGGATATTTTAGTAAGATCTAAATAATGAAGGTCAGATATAAGTATAAGCTTCCATAATTCTTAATTAGAGAACGTAGAAGAGAGTTACTTGTAAATTAATAGGTAAAGCTTACTGTCGTTATCAACAATTTCTGATAAGCCATGAAGTTTACACATTTTGAAGTTAAAATACAGCAACACAAAATGGGACGTAGTTATCCAGAATATAACACCTCTACGTAACTACTAGTTAGTTATTTTCAATCACTTCTAAATATCGTTATGTTAAGTTATGTTTACATAGTATTACCCAAGAATTTTCCATTGATGATCTCCCAACTAATGAAGGGCTCTGCTCACGTGGTCTTGTGATAAAAAAGCGTGGATGGGAGGGTGTTTCCCTCGACTAACTCAATGACTTAAGGGTAAATGTGTATGATCCCTTAAGATGATGCCGTGGCGGAATTAGAAGGGATTAAAAGTAAAGAGAAGTTACGCCACGGGTAAACACTAGGTGTGGTGGCAATGTGAAAGACGTAAGTGTTTTCTCCATCGGATGACAACACTCCTATAGGTAAGGTTATTACGCTAAGGAGAAGGGGAATGAAAGGGTATCCCTTACTTTTGTGAAGCCCAAGGGATGAGGGCTAATCAAATTCATAAAAATCCAATGAAGTCAAACCCAGGGTAAAATACAAGGGTAAAGTTCTGATCGACAAGCCAAATCGGTTTAAGGACTAACCTCTTTTTCCACATTTTATTCATGATTAAAAAAAGGCTTAGAGACCTCATCCCTTATAAGGAGTAGGACTTTTTCCAGCTTAAAGGGCTTTTAACATATCATTTTCATCCTCAAACCCTTTTCAAGCGTTGCTTGCATTGGAAGTTAACTTCATTTAATAAATGAAAATTAAATGAACATAAACGCTTCTACAGTGAAAAGGAGAAAACAGAACACCATTATAAATGTTACTGCTTTTCCAATAATATTTTAAAGATAAGATTACACTATTTCTAACAATAAATTATCATCTTCCAAACACTCTACTAAAACTTTCACATATATATTTTATAGTTCACCGTGTTCTTTCATTTCAATTATTTCTCATTTTATTCGCATCGAGAGTTATATAACATTTAGTTATCTCTTATGCTTACACTTTCTGATAGTGCCAACAGGAAATCATTCATACTATATATCAATATAAATAAACTAAAGCAAAAAGGCCTTTCCTATTAGTGTAAAACAGGATTCAGCCTTTCCAGAGATGTAAACCAAAGTCGATGTTAAGAACAATAATTTCAAGTGAGGAAATCCTTTCAGGGGATATTAATATGAGATTAATATTTGATGTATTAGTAATATTAGATCTCTGTCTTTTGTAAATTAACCTATACCATTTATCAATATATGATTGATAATAGGCTCTTATAGAAAAAGGCTACAGTTCTTACGTATATAATAAATAAAAATAGAATCAGTGAAGATTCTGTCTCTGATTAATCCAAGAACATATATGAAGAGATGGATTTCTCTATCAGGTCTAATTCTTATTTCTTTTCTGCTACTTTCATCAGCCTTGGGTTTTAATTCTATTTATTTTATTATTTTAATAATTATTTTTATATTAATATTAATTTTTATTTTAATAAAAGACTTCTATCTATATCGTAATAAACACTTAGTAATTAAAGATTTCAGGAACACTGACAGTTATTGTGAGATCGAGCTTTTAAATCAAAACAGAGTTCTATTCGTTAAAGCCTTTAAGGTCACATTAGTTAACGAAAACCTTAGCAAGGGAGAAATGGAAGGGCTTTTAAGTACTATTACCTCATTTCTTAAAAACAGATCAGAAAATTCCAAAGATTTATCAATATATTCTGTATTTGACTCTAAATGTAATGCAAGCTACATTTATTTAATATCTACCAAAAAAGATCATTTACTTCATGAAGCTAAAATAATTGAAGACGGTCTTATATCTATCAGTAGAAATTTAAGAATAAAGCATTTTAGCTCATTTGATAATTTAGCAATTCCCCTGCCAAGGATCAACTTAAATGAAAAAGCTAAATCCATATTGTTTATACCTAAGGAAGAGAATTTTCCGTTTTTAGAAGCACTTCCACCTTATGATATACCCCTCGGAATTGTCAAGAATTACTCAAAAGAGATAGAATGTGGAATAGCCAATGAAGATTTAGAAGCACATGTGGGAATATTCGGTTCTACAGGATCAGGCAAAACTCATACTGCCAAATTATTAGCTAAAGCGATTTCAATGAAGGATTATATAGTAGTGATATTGGACTGGCATGGCGAATATAATGATCTTAAAGGCTTTCAAGAAATTAACCCAGGGGAATCGGATATTTCCATAGACCCCCTTAATGGAGGAGATTTAGAAATAACTTTAGATTTTTTAGAAGAGGTATTAGATTTGTCTGAACCACAGTCATTTATAATATCATTGGTTTTAAGGAAAATAAGTAATAAAGAAAGGCTTAATATCGAAGAGCTTATGAGATCCTTAAATAGCTTAGAGGCTAGTGATTATTGGACTAGAGAGGTAAAGATGGCTTTAATTAGGAAATTGTATAATCTAACTAGATGTTATAGAAAGGGATTATTTAACTCTAAAGAGGATAACAGTAATCTATATGATTATATAAAACAAAGTAAAAAAATAATAATTAATTTAAATATAATTCAAAATACAAGATTGAGGAGAATTTATGCTCTCTCCATTTTGAAGTTACTCTATGATTGGTTAAAAAGGGATAAAATAAAAATGGTAGTTATAATAGATGAAGCGCATAACATCTTTTTAGAAAAGGAAGATCCATTATTTACTGATAGATTAATTAGTGAGATTAGAAAATTTGGTATGAGCTTAATAGTAATAACTCAATCTCCTTCTCAAATTGCGTCAAGTGTATTATCAAATACCAATACAAAAATCATACACTCCATAAAGAACGAGGAGGATAGAAGAGTATTAGTAAACTCAACTGGGCTTAATAATGATATTGCTCACTATTTAAATAAATTAGAAGTTGGAGAGGCAATAATAATGGGAAGAAAGTACTCTGTACCGATTTTAGTAAATATTAGAAAGTTAGACAACTAGTCCTTCTCATTATCGGTCTCTTCTATTTCTTCAATTGAATAATAATTACCACTGGATTTCTGTAGTCTATCTAAATAACTGTTTTCCTTATTAACTCTGGGTCTTTTAGTTTGCCTGTCTCTTCTGAAAGTAATATCAACATCTTTCAAGAAGTTATTTATTCCAAATATCATAGGCTCAGGTTTTCCTGCCCTTCCAAACTTACCTGGTTCTCCTCCAAATATAATGACTTTATCAGCAACGTAATCAATAACGTTAAGGTCATGATCAACTATTATCGTAGTCTTCCTCTTTTCCTCAGTTACCTTCTTTATAGCTTTAGATACGATAAACCTTTCCTCTGCATCAATATATGAAGAGGGTTCATCTATTAAATAGATATCAGCTTCCTTGGCTAGCGTAAGTGATATAGCAAGCTTTTGTAACTCTCCTCCACTTAATTCACTTGCATTCATATCTATAAGCTTATGTAATCCCAGCTTCTTTATTACTTCCTCATAAAACCATGAAGAATTTTGAGTTAATTCCTTAGTCGTCAAATTCAGAAGTTCTCCTACTTTTCCATTAAAGTCATCTGGAACTAATTTTTGAGGTTTATAAGAAATCTTCTTGACTCCAGTTTTGATCTCTCCTTTAGTTGGTGCTATTTCCTTTGCTATGATCCTTACAAATGTGGTCTTTCCTATACCATTAGGCCCTAATATACCAATCACTTCCCCTTCATTCACAGACCCCTGTTCCACTTCGAGAGAGAAATCCCCAAGATTTACATATATATCAGTCCATTGTAATGAAACTTCTCCAAAATCCTTGGAGTTTTCAATTTTTTGCCTAACATTGAATTCTATTTTTTCCTTTCTTATTAATACGTTTTCTGAAGGTAAATATCCTTCAATAAAGTAATTAATTCCATTTCTTACGGAATAGGATTTAGAAACTTTTCCATAGACTGAAGGTTCTCCATAAACTATATGAATTATATCTGCTAGATAATCTAATATACTTAAATCATGCTCCACAATGATTACATAAGCATTTTTTAAATATTTTTTAATTATTTTAGCCATGTTAATTCTCTCCTTGATATCCAAATAAGAAGCAGGTTCATCAAAAAGGTAAGCATCACCTTTTCTTATTATAGCAGCAGCTATAGCAATCTTTTGTAACTCTCCTCCACTTAGATATTGGATATCTTTATTTAAGATTTGGTTAAGATTGAAATCTTTTATTAAATTCTCTAAAATACCTTTCTCATCTATTTTTTTAAGTATATCTATTACTTTTCCTTTAATTGTTCTACTTATTTTTTCAACATGTTGCATTTTATGTATTACCCTTATTTTACCATTATAAACATTGTATAAATAATCGTGAATTTCCTTACCTCTAAATCTCTTAAGAACTTCTTCCTTCGAGAAGTTTTTCTCAGCATCGCCAAAATTAGGCAATAACTCGCCTGCAAGTATTTTCAAGATAGTCGTCTTTCCAGATCCATTTTTACCCAATAAACCGACGATTTTTCCTAGCTTGGGTGTAGGTAAACCCAATAATTCAAATCCGTTTTTCCTATACCTATGTATCAGCTCGCTAGATAATTTATCAGGTAAATTAACGATTTCTATAGCCCCAAAAGGGCATTTTTTAACGCAGATAGCACATTCTATGCAAGTGCTTTCATATATTACAGGCTTCTTTTCTCCTTTTGGAATTTCAATAGCAATAGTAGACCCCCTGTTAACTGGGCAAAATCTTATACATTCTAGATTACACTTAGTAGGCTTACATAAATCATAATCGATTACAGCAATCCTCAAATACTTGCACCCAAATGTAGAAGGCTTATATTTAGTAGTATTAAAGTACCATTTTATATTTTTCACAAGTAAATGTGTTCATGATACCTGTATCCTTATTTTATGGGGATAGCAGAATAAATAAATTATTTTCATAATAAGATTTATATTTAATCAAATTTCTCATTGTCCCTTCATCACAAATTTTTTTACAGTCAACTTATATTTTCGATATGGCTTCTGTTTTAGATAAGATATTCGAAGTTAAAGCTAGGAATAGCAGGGCTAACATTGAAATAATATCAGGATTAACTACATTCCTATCAATGGCTTATATATTATTTGTAAACCCATCCATATTGACTTCAGGCTTTCAAATAGCTCTAGCTAATGCTATAGGAGTTTCACCAAACTCCATACCACAATCTTATGAACCACTAATTCAGAGCGTGAAACTTGGATTTACAGTGGCCACAGCTACTGCAGCTGGAGTAGCTACCTTAATTATGGCATTGCTTGCAAGGTTGCCTTTTGGGTTAGCACCAGGGATGGGGGAAAACGCCTTTATAGCGTTCACTGTAATTCCAGCATTTACTATTACAGTTATTTCTCAGCACATAGCATCTGGATCTCAAGCAGCTTTCCTTGCAATATATCTCTCTTTAGTCTCTGTATTCTTTAACGGAATATTATTTTTAATATTCTCCATTGGGGGAATTAGAGAGGCAATATTAAATGCAATCCCTGAAGATTTGAGGCTTGGAATTTCGACTGGAATAGGACTCTTTATTTCCTTTATAGGGTTTACTAATCTAGGCATTATCCGCGCTGGAGGTGCAATAATAGAGTTTAATGCCCAATCATTTACAAGCATTAGTCTATATTTAGGCCTAATAGGATTCTTTTTGGCGGCTGCATTATTATCTTTAAGAATTATAGGGAGCTTCTTAATATCGATAATTACAACTACTATTCTTGGGGTATTATTAGGGTTAGTTAGCTTACCATCATCTCCCTTATTGATTCCAACTTATTCTACTTCTATATTGAACGATTTGCCAACCTCCTTCTATACATATTTTTCTCTATTTAATATAGGATTCCCGATAGCATTTTCACTATTTCTAGTCGATTTCTTTGACGGAATAGGAACAATCACTGGACTAGCTAATAAGGCTGGCTTAGTAAATAAGGAGGGGAAAATTGTAAATATAGATAAAGCCCTTTACTCTGATGCTGCGGCATCTATATTAGCGTCGTTAATAGGAACGTCTACAACTGTAATATATATAGAGAGTTCAACTGGAATTGAGATGGGAGGGAGGAGTGGTTTAACTTCTTTTGTTATATCACTCTTGTTCTTAGCGTCTATTCCCTTTTCACCAATCTTCACCATAGTTCCCTCTTTTGCGACCGCTCCCATATTAATTTTAGTAGGACTTCTCTTCTTGGGCATGGCAAGTAAAATAAAGTTCGAGGATTTAACAGAGACTATACCGGCTTTTATAGCAATAATCTCAATTCCTTTTACTTATAGCATTACAGACGGAATAGGTTTATCCTTTATATCTTATGTCGTCCTAAAAGTAATTACTGGTAGAATAAAAACTATGAAGCCTGTAGCAGTGGTAATAGCAGTATTATTTTCCATCTATTTTGCTTTGCTCACTAAATTATGACTATTTTTTATATCCGATTTTCCTCAGCAATTCCTTCCTTTCCTTTATTTCTTGTTCTCCTTCAATTCCCAGAGGAGTGAATCCATCCACGACACCCAAAACTCCCCTTCCTTGATCAGTTTCTATAACTATAACTTGAAGCGGATTTCCTGTTGCTGCATGTATCCTAACAACCTCTTGAACATTTTTTATGGAATTAAGAACATTTATAGGATAAGCATTTTTCAAATATATAACAAAAGTATGCCCAGCGCCTATTTTACTTGCAGCTCTTACAGCGAAATCCATCAATTCTTTATCGTTTCCATCAACTCTTATGAGTCTTTTACCACTAGCCTCACAAAAAGCTATACCGAATTTAATATTTATACTTGAAGTTACCAATGTCTCATATAGATCTTCTACAGTTTTTATAAAATGTGAATGCCCTATAATAACATTTGTACCTTCTGGGATATCTATTTTGATTATATCTAGTTTGTAGGACATATGTTATGGTAAACACTTTACCTAATTAATTTTTTCACTTTTAGTTTAAAGCCTTGTTGGTCAATAACTATAACCTCCATCCCTCTTTCTATATCCTCATCACTTGTAGCTCTCCAAAGTTCACCTTCTATATTTATATATCCCTCCTTTCCTTTTCTAATATCTTCCGTCGCTATCCCAACCTTGCCTATGTAATTGTTTACTAAAGGCCTCCTTCTTCTGGCCGAAATTATTTTTCCGCCCATAAATATTCCTAAAGCTCCAAATATTATCGAAATTCCAATAAATGTATAAAATATTGTATTTAAATAACTTGGTGTAGTATAATTAATTGAAAGTAATGGAATTAACATTACACCTGAAAATATTAAAATACCGCCAATTGCAAGACCTATTCCGTGAAATGTTGCATGGCTAGCTATTTCTGCTATTATCATTGATATTCCTATTATAGCCAAAATTATTCCAGCGTAATTCTCATTAAGTCCTTGAGATATTAAACTTAGTATTATTAATGAAAGACCTAAGGGAACCAAAATCACGGCATCTCCAAGGAATAATCCAGCTAAAAGTAAAATAGTTCCAGCTATAGACAGTAAACCAGAGATTATTGGATCGTTAAGAACATTAAGTATTTGCACGTATATAGGAGGATTGTAATTTATTACATTTCCATTAAATATGAAAGTAAAACTGCTATTAGAAGACGGTAACCTAAAAGTGTGGCCGTTTATTAAATTAATTAATTGAGTTAATGAATTAGCTATGAAATTTGCCACATGGTATTTAACTGCCTGTGTCGCATTAAGGTTAAGATTAACTGTTACAAATAATTGAGCAGCAGTTGTATTTTTACCTGTCAGAGAGGCTAATAGCTGTGCCCTTTGAGCTATAGCATTTATTATTTTGCTATCATTTATGAACACTACTTGTCCTGATGGTAAAAGTTCAACAGGTTGAACCGAGCCTATTTGTGTTTGAGGTTGCATAGCACTTACATGAGTTGAAAGAAAGATTAATGTGCCAGCACTCTCTGCCCAAGTTCCAACTACATAACCTACAACCAATGTGTTAGCTTGCAATATATCCTGCGTTATCTCTAATGTAGAATCTAAATCACCTCCAGGAGTGTTAAGTTCAATTACTACAATGTCATTATTTGTCTGAGCATAATTTATTGCACTTCTAATTTGTTCTGAAGTAGCAGAGTTTATTTCGCCGTTTATTTGTACTACCAATACACCATATCCATTACTTTGAGAATGAAGAATAGTATTAATAAATAATAAAACCAAAAGCAGGATCAATAGAAGATAAACGCTTCCATATTTATGCTTATTTATTTCACTAGTCCTGTTTTTCTCCACTTTCTTGCTTACCCCCAACAACAGATTTGTATTGGGATAATGAGAGAGCAAGAGGTCCATACAGATCTTGGCTAGTAGGCACTAAAACTATTAGACTTCCTTTTTGAGCAATATCTGAAAGCATTTCTAGGAATCTCAGTTGTATGGCTATAGGTTTATTTAGATAGTAATTAGAAGCGTCTGCTAATATTGAAGCGGCTTGCCTTTCACCTTCACTAAGTATTATTTTTGCCCTCCTTATTCTCTCAGCTTCAGCTTGTTGAGCTATTGCACTTAGTAACTGTTGTGAAATCTTTACATCCCTAATAGTTACTGCAGTAACTTTCACCCCCCATCCTTCAGTAGTTTCATCAAGTAGAATTTGCAATCTTTTATTAACTTCCTCTCTTTTCGCTAGTAGTTCGTCTAGGTCTAACTGACCTATTACATCTCTTAAAGTGGTTTGGGCCATATTAACAACCGCGGCATAATAATTATTAACCGCAATTACTGCTTTAATTGGATCAATAACTTTGAAATATACTATAGCATCTACAGATACAGTAACATTATCCTTTGTTAACATTGTTTGGCTAGGGACTTCAACGTTATTAACTCTTAAGTCAATTACATTAGGTCTATCTATAATAGGTATTAAGAATATTATCCCTGGCCCCTTCATTCCTATTACTCTTCCTAACCTGAATATTACCGCTCTTTGATATTCATTTATTATCCTGATGGAAAGGGATAAAAGTATTATAACTATTATAAATAAGATAACAACACTAATTATCGCTCCAATATCAACCATTAACTGTCACTTACATTATATAATAATCCTAGAGGTTTAAAACATTTAGAAAAAGGCGATTAAAAATTTAACGCTTAAAGTAATTCAGAAAAAGTTATTATGTGAAGGGATTCTGGTTTATAGTTTATTCCCCCTATTCTAGCACCTAATATGAGCTTTATTCCCTTTGTTTGAGCAATATCTAGCAACCTCTGTGTTACCACTCCATCGAATGCTATGAAGGCCACGTTAGCTCCATTTAAACTATTAAGCTTATCATATATTTCCCTTACTTGAACCCTGTCCACAGTATTCCATTTATCGTCAAAGAGAATCCCTTCTAAGGAACCTGGTAACTTCTTTATTTCCTCTAGTACTTCCTTCGGTATTTCTATAGTTTCTGCCTTTATCTTTTCTTCAATTACTTTTTCCTCTTTCACTGCTTGAACTTGTTCCTGTTTAGTTACCTCTAGTTTTTTAAGAACTTGTTGAACAGGAACCATATTCGATAAACTTTTCAGTATCTCCTTTCCTGTTAATTCTTCAACTTCCTTTCCTTGAGGAGCTCTTGCTACATAATCAATCTTAACGCCATTATTTATAAGCTCTCTGAGTATTAAATCCCCTCCGTGATCACCATCTAAAAAAGCTATTACTGTCTTCTTTTCCTTCGATAATTTAGTAATAGTAGGTGAGATTGTTCCTTTTGCACCCCCTATTGCAATAACGTTTCTGTAACCATATTTTAACATATTAATAACATCTGCCCTTCCCTCGACTAATATTAGAGAGGGATCCTTTTCAACATCAGGGCCAGCTGGTAGTTCCTCTGGACCGTAAGATATTATTTCCGCTACCTTTACTGCAGTGCTTATTTCATTTAAGATTTCCTTAAGATCTGGTGTTTTTTCCTTAGACCAACTCCTCAGAATCTCCTTTGCTCTATTTACTATTAATTTAAGCTTTTCTGCCCTTATGTCTTCAATTTCTTGGAGCATAAACTTAGAATTGTAAGGTCCTACTTTCTCTACAGCCTCAACCATGGAGACAAGGAGAGCAGTTTCACTTCTATCCAAATTTGAAGGTATTTGTAACTCTCCTATTGTTTTATTTCCTTGATGTTTTATCTCTACTTGAATTCTTCCTATTCTCCCTTTATCTTGTAGTTCTCTAAGGTCAAATTGATTACCAAACAGGTTTTCCGTCTGGCCAAATATAGCTCCTATCACGTCTGGTTTATCAACTACACCCTCTATTTCAAATCTTAACTTGACTAGATACTTCATTATTATTACACCTATCTTGTTATCCTATACTTGCTTATCTGTTCCATTAATTCCTTTATCTCACTACTGTTCTCTATTTTTTTTCTTATTGGATCCAGTAATAAGTTTAGCTCTCTGGAAACGCTTTTCTTCAAATCTAGGGGATGCAGATTCCCTTCTAGATATAATTTCTCCAGATCTAAGTAATTATTTATCTCTATATCTCCACCATACTTCATAGGCCTTTCAATTTTCATTTTACCTTGTTTAGGCAAAATGATGTATTTTGCAATCTCAATTACAGGATTCATTTCGATTTGTTTTGGTGGGCAATACGCTTTCATTATTTTATTTTCTACCATTTCAGGGGAATCGTGAACAAATATGGCGTCCTCTGGCTTGGATTTACTCATTTTAGTCTCAAGTTGAACATCCTCTAGATCAACCCCTTCCATTCTAGTACCCCCTTTTAGCCCTGTTAAGAGGGGAGTATGAATGGCAACTACTTTCTTCCTATTCATTTTCTCTGCTATTTCTCTACATAACATATGCGCTTTCCTTTGATCAGTTCCTCCTAGTGCTATATCGAGGTCAAGGTATATAATATCAGCAACTTGCATTGCAGGATATATTAGCTTAGATACGTCCATCTCAGCTTCTTCAGCCTTTCTCCCCATTATTGTTAGGCTTCTCTTCATTCTTGCTAAAGTTGTATTTTTCGCTACTTTAATGACTAAAGCCCAGTAATCCTTATCAGATACAAGTTCTTCAGCATCTCTTATTTTAATTTTATTTTGATCTATTCCATAAATGTCTAAAATTTTCAAAATATATTTGCCTGTTGCTCTAATAGCTTCTATATTTCCTTCAAGTTTGTCGTTTATCCATGCATGCCATGTAGCTACTAGCAAATAAGTTTCAATTCCAGCATCAATGAAATCCCTCAGTTTATTGGCCCAAATTAGCCACCCTATATGAAACTGTCCGCTTGGCTCAAATCCAATATAAGCTTTCAACTTCCTGTTATTATCTATTAAATCTCTAAGCTCATCCATAGTAATGATTTCAGACACATTTCTTGAGACTAATTCTAATCGTGACATTTGTAAACTCCCAATCCTCTTTAGATTGTGAGATAAAAAAGTATATATTTTTGCAACATATTGAAGGAATATTCTCTAATGTTAGATTAAAATTCACTATTTGGAGAAGTAGAATGAGAAAGGAGTTTTTTGATTCAACAGTAAACATCTAAAGGTAGCTAGCTTAGGATTAAGGTTTCTATATATTGTACTTATATTAAAATTAACTAAAGCTATCATAACAAATTAAAGCCTTAAAATGAGTATCCTGAACAAGTGTAATTGATGCCAATACGTCATGTTTGGATGGCTAACTCTGATGATAATGCATTTAAAGCAATGCTTAATGAAATAGGTGTAAAATCTATAGATGAATTGTTTAACGACATTCCTGAAGGGATAAAATTTAAGGGAGAGTTAAAGGTAGGTTTCAACGGGAGGACACTTTCAGAATATGAAGTAAGGAAAGTAGTTAACGAAATATTAAAGAAAAATAGGGATTTAAAGTGCCCTCCTTTCATTGGAGGAGGAATTTATCCTCATTGTGTTCCGTCTATAATAAACTTCATAATACAAAGAGCAGAATTCCTCACTTCTTATACTCCTTATCAACCAGAAGCTTCTCAAGGGATGTTACAGGCCCTTTTTGAATATCAAAGTTTGATGGCAGAATTATTGAAAATGGATATTGTGAATTCCTCTATGTATGATTGGAGTACTTCGTTAGCTGAAGCAGCTCTTATGGCTAATAGGGTAAATGGTAAAAGGAAAATCCTAGTCCCTGAATCAATGAACCCCTTTCACAGGAAGGTATTAGAAACATGGATTTCAGGAAAGGGTTTAAAGGTAGAGAGCGTGAGAATAAGTAAAGATACAGGTCTTTTAGACTTAGATGATTTGATGAGAAGAATAGATAATGATACGTCATCTGTATATATAGAGAATCCATCATTTATAGGAGTTATAGAGGAAAATGTTAAAAGTATAAGCGAGATTGCTAGAGATAAGAAGTCATTATTTATAGTTGGAGTAGATCCCATTAGTTTGGGTATAATTAAACCACCAGGACTTTATGGGGCGGATATAGTTGTAGGGGATTCACAATCATTAGGCTTATACATGAATTTCGGAGGGCCAACCTTAGGGATATTTGCAATAAGGGAAGACCAATCTTTAGTTAAGCAAATACCAGGGAGAATTGTTGGAATGACAAGAGACCTAAATGGAAACAGGGCATTTACTTTAATATGGCAAACCAGAGATCAGTTTGTAAGAAGAGAAAAGGCAACATCTAATATAACTACTAATGAAGCTCTATTAGCTATTGCATCCTCAATTTATATGGTATATCTTGGCTATAAAGGAATAAGGAAAATCGATGAGATAATAATAAAGAAATCCCATTACTTGGCCTATCAGCTCTCTAAACTTGGTTTAAGATCTCCTGCATTCAAAGGGAGATTCTTTAAGGAGTTTGTTGTAGATTTAGGAGCAGGATTAAGTTATTCAAAACTTAGAAGAAAACTGATAGAAAATGGAATAGATTTAGGAATATATATCAAAGACAAGTTATCTCTCGATTTCTTATTAGAACCGGTTCTCATATGTGTTACAGAAATTCATGAAAAGAAGTACATAGATGAAGTGATAAATATAATTAAGGGTGATTTAAATGTCTAGATGGCATCAAGCTACATGGGATGAAAAACTTCTGTTAGAGTATAAAGATAAAGACTTGGAGAGTTATAAACAAATAGTCCCAAACGATTTTGATGATATAAATATCGATCCCTATTTGGAATTACCAAAAAATATGATAAGGGATGATGAACCAATGATCCCTAGCTTAAGCGAGCTTGAAATAGTAAGACATTACACAAGACTTTCACAAATGAATTACGGAGTAGACTTAGGCCCAATGCCTTTAGGTTCATGTACAATGAAATATAACCCTAAAGTTATAGACGAGATATCAAACTCTGAATCAATTAAATGGTGTCATCCCTTACAGGAAGAAAGTACTGTACAAGGAAACATGGAAATAATTCACACTCTTCAAGAGTGGTTCAAGGAAATTACCGCAATGGATGAGTGTACTTTGCAAATACCTGCTGGGTCTGCAGGTGAATTGGCTGGAGTTTTAATAATGAAGAAATATCACGGAGAAAAGAGAGATGAGGTCTTAGTAGCTGACAGTGCTCATGGTACAAATCCAGCAAGCGCTGCTATGGCTGGGTATAAAGTAGTTTACATACCAACAGATATTCAAGGCAATGTAAATATTGAAGCATTAAGAGCTGCTATATCAAACAAAGTAGCAGGTTTTATGTTGACGAATCCAAATACCTTAGGAATCTTTGAAAGAAACATAACTGAGATAGCTGACATTATCCATGCAATAGACGGTTTATTATATTATGACGGCGCTAACCTAAACGGGATTATAGGTATAACAAGACCTGGAGATATGGGTTTTGACATAGTTCATCTTAATTTACATAAAACCTTTGCGGTTCCACATGGAGGGGGAGGTCCTGGCGCAGGTGTATTATGCGTTAAGGAGAAACTAAAGAAACTTCTACCTAAACCGATAGTAATTAAGAAAGAAGGTTTATATAGGTTTGAATGGCCTGACAAAACTAGCATAGGGGAAATAAAGGCCTTTTATGGGAATTTTGCTAATTTATTGAGAGCATTTATTTACATCTCTATGCTAGGACCTAAGGGGTTAAAGGCCATAGCAGAGAATTCAGCTTTATCAACTAACTATTTCATGGCTAAAATGAAGGAAGTTCAAGGATACGAAATTCCTTTTAAAAACAGAGCAAGAAAGCATGAAATAGTTATTTCAGCTAAACCGTTACTTAAATACGGTATTAGAGCTGAAGACGTAGCAAAATTCCTACTTAATAAAGGAGTTTATGCACCTACAATATATTTTCCACCAATTGTCGAGGAGGCGTTAATGATTGAATTCACAGAAACAGAGCCTAAGGAGGTTATTGATAGTTATGTGAATATGTTAAAAGAAGTAGAGGAGATAGCTAAATCTATTCCCAACGCGTTAAAAAACATGCCAGAGAGGACTTCTGTTTCGAGAATAGATTTAGTATATGCAAACCATCCTAAAACGGCAATTCCTACTTATAAGCATCTTGTAAAATTATCTAGAAATGTAAAATAGTGTTTAGCAATCGTTTTCAATATCGTTATATCAATGGTGAACTCTAACAGTGCTGAAATTCTAATTATATTATTTAGTTATGTGCCATTATCTTAAGAGATATAAAAGCAAACATGTAATAAGGAAAATGGACAGACAAGTTAAAATATTAGTTAATCGGAAAATACTTAGTGGATCTATTTTGCCAAGGAAAGCATCTAAAGATGGCAATAAGTGCCCAATATGTGGTAGCATAGAAAAGCCTAAAAATACATGGCAATTAGTCTCACCTCTTCCAGATTCTAAGGGCAGAATTACCATAACGGTAATGGGGTCTTTTGAGTGTAAAAATGGGCATAAGTGGAAGGGAGTAGTATCGAAAATAAAAGTGGGAGGAAGCGAGGTAGAAGTTGAATCAAGTTCGGGGAAAAAGATGAGTCTTCCTCCAACTAAGGAAAAAGAGGAAAGAAATGATTATATAATTGTAGATATAGACGATGAGGAAGGAGATAATGAATCAATTTAGACTAAATGTGCTTTTTTTTATTTTTTTAATAATAATAATTTTTGGATATATTTTTAGTCCTATTGGTTTAGCAAGTATAGCAGGAATAAGCATGTTTCCTACCTTGGATAATGGTTCAATAGTCATTTTTTTAAAAGGAGCTTATGCTGAAGTAGGGAGTATAATTATATACAGATCATTTAGTGGAAGCTATATAGTTCATAGGATTATAACTGTCAACCAAGGTTATATAATAACAAAAGGCGATAACAACCCTTTCCCAGATTATTCTGAGTTTAATAATAAGTATGGAATTTCGATATCTAGAATTGTTGGCGAAGTGATTTCTATTAATAACTTCGTTTTCCAAATCCCTTATTTAGGCTATTTATCATTGCTGTTTAGTCCTTAGTTATCAAATTGTATACATTTACAATCTCCATTATTTATTTCCTTCCAATTAAGGTTAATATTTAGAGCTATAGAAGAAGAAGCGATTATGGTCCTATTTGCCTCCTTGGCCAAATACATCTTATAATACATCTCCTCTTCCCTGATTCTATTGGGGTTGTAAAAACTCGAGTAACATAGTGATGGACCGCTTGAAGGTGTATATACTAATAAAAGTATATTCAATGATGTGGCTTTATTTCCTAGTTCATAAACTAACTCTTTTAGAGCTTCTTCAGGATTTCTCCCTCTGTGGATTTTATCTTTAAGTAGTAAGAGAATTAGATAACTATCTGTATAAGGCTCCCTTGCTAGCTCTTTAAATGCTTCCCTTTGAACAGAACCATTATGTGCTAGGGCTATTTCATAACTATCTATTTTAATTAAATAAGGATGAGAATGCTGAACTCCCTTGAGGAATTTTTTACTTGATCTTCTACTGTGAATCAAACCAATATATTTTTCCGCTCTTGGAACGTATATTTCATCCTCGTAAATTGGTAGTGGACTTTTATATGTTATATATGACCACGAATTGGCTCTATACATGAAAATAAAGTATCCCCATCCATTTGCGTGAGGTTGATTCCCAAGCAATTGATCCCTAGAAGAAACTCTAACTAATGCCTTATATTCCTCCAGGGGGAAATCTCTAGATAAAAATCCAATCATTCGGCACACTATCTATCACTATAAATGTAATTTTTAGATTTAAATAATTGCTTAAGTATTAAAGATGAAGTTAGAACTCGCTAAATAATTAGAAAAGCTCAACATCCAAATTCCTATCAAATCTCCTTATCATAAAGATTAAGGTTATCAAAGAATATTGAAAGAGTAGTTATACTTGAGTACGAAGGAGACTGTAATTCGTAATTGCAAATCCTAAAATTTGAAACTAATCAATGTTTTATATTCTTATATTCATCATTGTCAAAGTTACGGTTTATAACGAGTTTCAAGATAAGTTATACTCAATGTAGGAGTGTTCTGCATCGGGATTGAGTTAGCAAGATAAGAAGGGTAAGTTAGGAGTAGATTATGGTAGTATTCTATTACTCAACTTATTGTTCTGAATACAGTAAAGGTTATGAAGGACAATGAGGTTTTTCTGAAGAAGCTTTTAGTCCACTTCATTTGATTACTTAAAGGGCACATCAGGAGAAGATGAGGCATGCACTCTGAAGATACTTGAAGAAGCTTGCTACATTCCATTAAGGCGGTTGGGACTGATCAATGCTAGATAGTGAGTGAAATTATTGAAGCGAAAGCGCAGGGCTAATGGAAGTTAGTATTTAGGAATGATTGTAAAAGAATGGAAGCCCTCCCCTTCACAGTAAACCCAAAATCCTGAGATGAGCAAAAAACATCCTGAAGTACTTCTAGGAAAATTTTGGGTCCATAGTTTATGGGCTGGATGAAGTCGAAAATGTGTAAGCTTCTTCAAGTCATAAAAGACATGTGCTTAGTTAATGGTATTGATAACTTTATATTGCGTAATTTGACATAGAAGTAAAATGGAAGTGAAGATTCCGAGAGGCTTTAGGGATTTTATACCATCAGACATGATTTTAAGGAAAGAAGTATTTAGGAGAATAGAGAGAGTTTTTCAGAGATACGGTTTTTCACCTATAGATACACCTATTATTGAGTTTTTTGATATAATGAAAGGAAAATATGGAGAAGAAGCGGAAAAGAAGCTAATGTGGAGATTTAAGGATCCGTTAAGTGATAAAGAATATGCACTAAGATATGACTTAACAGTACCTTTAGCGAGATTTGTTTCCATGCATTTCTCTGAAATTCAGTTTCCATTTAAGAGATATCATATAGCCCCTGTGTGGAGGCACGAAGAACCTCAGAGAGGTAGATACAGAGAATTCTATCAATGTGACGCTGATATCATAGGTTCTAGTACTCCAGAATCAGATGCAGAGATTCTAAATTTGGCTATCGATATAATGAAGGAGTTCAGTTTCACAGGTTTCAAAATAAGGATTAATGATAGGAGAATTTTAAGGGAAATCTTCGAAAAGAAGTTAGATTTAGGAGATAAGCTATTTATTGTATACAGAGAAATAGATAAGTTGGATAAAATAGGAGAAGAAGGAGTAAAAAGTTCTTTAAGAAATGCAAGAATAAGTGAAGAGAAAATTAATAAAATAATGGATTTACTCAAAATTAGAGGTAACTTTAATGAGTTAGATAAAATATTATTGGGTATTAATAATGTAAATCTTTCTGAACCTATAAAATATATTAATTCGATATTAGACTTAATTAATGACAAGGAGAAAATTGAATTTGATTTAAGTCTAGTTAGGGGCCTAGATTATTATACAGGTTCTATCTTTGAGATATTTTTAGAAAAGCCTAAGATTGGAAGTTTAGGAGGAGGAGGAAGATATGACGGTTTAATTGGTAAATTCTCAAGAAGAGATTTTCCAGCGGTGGGAATATCAATCGGTGTAGAGAGATTAATTGACGCTGGTTTGGAACTTGGAATATTTAAGAAGGACTTAAATTCTTATATTGATGTATATGTAATAGTCTTGGATAATGAAGACAGGCAAAGGCTTTTTAAGTATGCTTATGAAATAGCAAACAGATTAAGGAAAGAAGGAGTAAATACTGATATTGATGTAGCAGGTTTAAGTGAGGAAGCGCAAAGGAAGCTTGCAAGTAAGCTGTCAGCAAAAATCCTTATCTTTGTGGGGAAAAAGGAGTTAGAGAACAGGAGAATAACATTATATGAGAGAAATACAAAGACTAGGAAGGAAATTGAGCTAACTGATTTAATAAGGGAAACAAAATCTATGTTAAATAGATGACAGTGTGCTCTTTAAAAGGTTATACATATCTACTCTAGCCTTCTTAATGCTTTCTTTCTCCTCTACCGTCAGAGATTCTTCAAACGATGGTCCTATTGACTTACCAATTCTAGTAGGTATACTTACATGTATGATTTCATCTTCATATTTCTGGGGAATCGCCACACTCATTATTCTATCTTCATTAATCGCCACAGCTTTTATAACGTCCTTGATTATCGTACCAGGTCCCCACGTGGTTCCCCCCATCACTCTTATAATTTCCGCTGCAATATCTTTCACATATTTTTCTACCTCTTGATGTGATAACATTATATTCTTAGCTTTCAGATATTCATCAAATGGAATATTATTTATTTTAACAGTACTCCATAATACCACTGCATCCTCTCCATGCTCCCCTCCAACAAATCCTTCTACATCATTAACACTTATTTTAAGTTTTTTAGCTATAAAGGATCTCATTCTCATGGTTTCTACTTGATCTCCAGTACTTATTACAAAGGGCTCTCTAGAGAACTTATAGAAAATACTTGCCATTAAGTCTACTGGATTTGTAACAATAATATATTTAGCACCTTTATTTCTTTTACTTAGTTCTATTGCTAAATCTCGCATTACCTTAGCATTTTCAATAGCTAAATCCCTTCTACTCATTCCAGCTTTTCTTGGTTTACCTGCTGTTATTACTACTATATCGGAATTAGCTACATCTTCAAGCTTAGTAGTTGATAATATTTCAGTTTTTATATGAACACTTGCCATTGCATGCCTAAGTTCTTCCTCAAACATTTGTGGTAACTCGTTTACTATGTCATATAAAGTCACGGAATCTGCTAAACCATTCATTATTGAACTATATGCTATTGTTTGACCTATCCTTCCTACGCCTATAAAAGAAATATGCATTTTTACCTTTAAGCAAGTTGTGGGAAAAGATTAAATCTTTAACGCAAACTATTATTTTAATAACGTGAGAATACATGATAATAGGGTAATGGCGAATCTATCTTGTTATCTTAATGGCATGCTCGAATTCTGGTAAAATTTGTACAGTTATGTAAAGAATAATGTATAGATAATTTAAGCAAAGAAGAAAGAGCAAAGCAAGGTAATTTGATCTGTTGCTAAAGTACTAGTTCTTCAACCTTTTGTAAAATCTGTTACCTAGATTTAATGACTTTTTTAATATTTATAAGCACTAAGCAATTTTCAAATTAATGAATAAAAACATGTATCGATCTGGTACTACCATCTTCATAGCTCTATCATTCCTTATAGCATTTTTCTCACAAAACGAAAAAACTGTTATAATCTCCTCAGTGTTTTGCTTCATATATTCAACACTTTCATTTATTTACTTATTAAGAAGAAAGGAAAGTTCTGAATTTCCAGAAATGGGAAAACTATCACTTATCCTTTTATCTAAACTTATTCAATCCATGTTGTACTCAATTTCGTCTTCGGTTTTACTATTCTTACCCCAAATAAATAGTATCCCAGGCATAATATCATTTTCCATTGCAATCATAATTTTATCAGCCTCCTCAATTATAGAAACTATTTATAATCTTATATCTTCTAAATTATCCACACTTGAAAAACTTCTCAGTGAACCCTTAAGGGTACTTATGTTAGGGATAGGATTTTCATTATATTACTTTCAATTCTCCTTAGGTATTATATTAATACATATAAGACCCAGTTTATTTCACTTCTTTTATGCTATAGCAGTAGCAATTGCAATTATATCCTTACTTTACTATTTAACAATAATAAGAAGGATAGGGTAATTACCTTCCCATTCTTCTTTCTCTAGTTTGATAAGATCTAATGGCCCTCCAGAAGTCAATCTTTCTAAAGGACGGCCAATAAGCATCACAAAAATACAACTCAGAGTAAGCACACTGCCATAGTAAAAAATTACTTATTCTCATTTCACCTGAAGTCCTTATCACTAAATCAATATCATCTACCTCTTTATCATATAAATAATTAGTAAATGATTCCTCATTTATTTGATCTGTAAGCACTCCTTTGCTTTTTACATCCTCAATTATCTTCTTTATCGCATCAATAATTTCTTGTCTTCCTCCATAACAAAGAGCAATAGTTAAAATTCTATCATTATAATTTTTAGTTTTTTCCTCTACTAATTCTTTCGACTTTCTTAAATATAAAGGCGCTACGCTTATTCTTCCTATGACTTTAACCCTCACTTTATTTCTCTCTATACTATCTGAATTGGCTAGTTCCTCTAATGCTTTCGATATTAATTTGAATAGGCTTTCCTTCTCTTTATCTTCTCTATACAGGCAATTCTCATAAGACATCGCAAAGATAGATATTTTTCTTATTGGTAGCTCCAGAATCCAATTCAATACCTCCTTCATTTTCTCATAGCCATATTGATGTCCTTCAAGTTTCTCCAGCCCCTGTGTTAATGCCCATCTCCTATTTCCATCTGGTATTATTGCTATATGATTTGGAAAAGGTCCTTTACTTATTTCCTTATATAGCTTTTTTTCATAAAGCTTATACAACAATGAGCTAATTATAAATTTTTCTTTCATGTTTCCAGTTTGAAAATCTTTATTGAGTTAATGTAATTAAAGTTTTTCCCTCCCATAATTTTCCATAAATTACTACTTGATGTGAAACATAAAACTTAAGATTTTACTATCCTTATTCCCTAACCTATATACCTTTGGAGAAAAGGATCAAATAGGGTTTTGAGCTTCACTAGATTTCATTAATTTACATTTAATTCTAATCTTTAGGCTTAGAGCAAAGGAGTATTCTAGTCCTTCCCTTTTACTCAATAACTTCTATTGCAGTTAAGTCAAGGAAAGAGGAATCTCCAACTTAATGGAAAAGCATCTCAGAGAAGTCTACATTTCATCTAGTTTAGTTAATTTGAAAATAAATAGTTTAACTCCACTTTACAAAACAGCTACCAATTGCCAAGAAACTAACCTGACTCCTTTTCCAGCTCTAAACGATGGATCCAAAATCCTTTTTAAATGGAAGGCATTGTTTTCAGACCATCAAGGAACTTTTTGATTTAACCTTAAAGAGCAGGCCTTCCCTATGGGCAGATCACAGCTTACTATTTCCCCTTTACTTTCATAACTTCATTGTTGGTTAGCTCTTCTCATCATGATTCATTAGTCAAACATTAGATCAAAGACGAATCTTTATATCCTCTTAAGTATTACTTGAATTGGATGGGCTGAATCCTTTTTCGCGTTAACAGAAATCTTTTTATATTTGTTTATATCAACTTTTATTGATTAAGGATGACCTCCCACTAGATGTGGGCTCTGCCCAAAAGAATGGGATTGCGGGGATGTGAGCCAAATGCCGTTGGGCTCGAGTCCCATGACCCACCTGCCGAGTGGTTGAGGGCTAAGTCCCTGCTCGATCATGATTGAACATAAAATGAGTGAAATGAAAGTGTAGGGACAAACGGTAAAGGTATCTAATACTTTCCAGGGGAATTTTAAGCGGAATTAAAGGAAAATCGCCTTAGAGATTAAGATAAGGGTTAACAGTATAGAGAAATTATTTCCAAAAATTCTTAATTTTCTATATATTTGATACTTCACTAAAAATTTCATGATTAAGTATAATAATTACTTCAATGTGCATAGAGGTGTATAGTTTTATAGGCTATAACTAAGGGAAAAACCTAACAACGTAGTTAGCCAGATTCATAGAATATGTTATTTTTTTAAATTAAACTATAAAATTTTCACTAGATTAGGGGGTTTCTCATCGTTGTTAATTATTATCTTGGTGTCATTGATCCCCCAACTTCTTTATCTAGTGTTGAAAACTTCCTGTGCGTTAAGGCGATAGTAAAGTAAGAGTCCTGTTAAGCCATTATGTCTACCCGAACTTATAACTTACCCCCCTCTTAGGGTAAAAGAACCTTATGTTGTTTAAGGGACAGGCTACTAGTGCAGCCCCGCACTCTAAGCATCTTTCATAGTGAACTACTATCCCTTTCTCATCATTAGCTTCATAAGTTCCTGCAGGGCAAACATAGGTGCACCATTTATCTTTACATTTCTTACATACTTCATAATCAACCTCTATATGACTTTTCTCCCCTACCTCATACTTGTTTAATGCTAACCTCGAAGTTAAATCCATCATAGGGACAACACCAACTTAATTAAGTCGGAGAGCATCCTGTAATCTTTGGAGAGGTAGCTAATAAACCTCCCCCTAGGATTGCCATCAACAGTGTAGAACTTAGAAAGTAAACTGCATATTTTTTCAGGGTATTCTCCGTATAGCCCCTTTAAATTCCTCAGAGTCTCCATAGTTTTCTCAGCCCTCTTTATATCCCTATAAATGAAGCTATCCTCTATCATGTTTTTGTACAACTTCGAAAGGAGCTCTACGTCATTTCCTCCCCTCCTCTTGAACTCAGAAGAGGCTTTTCCTGCTATCATTCCAGAACCTATTGCCAAGTCCATCCCTCTTATGTTAAAACCATCATTTATTAACATCCCAGCTGCGTCACCAGCCACCAAAACCCCTTTCCCCGCTATTTCATCTATGTGGGGTTTGTAAGGTATTAGGTGAGCCGAGTATTCTAGAACCTCCGTTTCCCCTAAGAAGGACTGAATGTATTTTGAATGCCTCAACTCCTCTACTACTTCGTGGCTCCTCACCCTCCTCGCTTCTATTATATCCCCTATAAGGATTGTAGCTCCAATGGAGACCGTCTCCTTATTAGTGTAGAGGAAGCACCCCCCTTCTAATCCCTTGGTGCAGTTAACTATGGTTTCAGCAACACCTTCCTCTATTTGCTTAGAAGTCTTCACGACTTCCTTTACCCCTATCATCAATTCATCTTCCCTAAGCCCACTCCTTATCCCTGCTTTCCTTGCTATGTGGGAAACAACTCCGTCTGCAGCTATTATTACTGGAGCCCTTACTTCATCTCCTTCATAAGTTATAACACCCTCTACCCTATTCTCTTTCTCTATTATATCTTTTACCAATGTAGAGTATATTATGTTCACCCCCTCCTTCTCAGCCTCTTTAGCTAGCCACCTGTCAAACTTAGCCCTCAATATGGTGTAGCTGTTTTCCTTTCCTCCTTCATCCCTGAAAGACAGATTTAAGCTCTTTTCTCCGCATAAAAATGTTAATTTCTCCTCAGTAACTGGTCTCTCAAGCTCAGGCCTCCTCTCCCATAGGTCTGGGAAGAGCTTTTTGAGGGAGTGGATGTAAATCCTCCCCCCAGCCAAGTTCTTAGCCCCGCTGTATTCCCCCCTTTCAAGGACTAATACCGACAGCCCTTCCCTAGCTGCAGTTATTGAAGCACTTAGACCAGCTAGTCCACCGCCAACAATTATTAAATCGAAATCATAGGACATGGAGGAGAGTAGAATTAATAATTAAAAAGCTTCCTTAACAAGCAAATGAAGAAACCAGAGGAGTCTTTAGGATAAATCCTTATGCACTTTTTCACCTCTGGGTTAAACTTTAAATGCATGAACTCCTCGAGCCCTTTACCCCAGTAATTGAATGGGGGCTCAACTACCTCAATTTTTCCCTTGAACTCCTCCAAAATTGCAGAAATAACGTATTCGTTCTCCTCTGGGGCTATACTGCAAGTTGAATAGAGAATATATCCCTTGGAGGAGAGGACAGAGGACCTGAGTAGTCTTATTTCCCTTTCAACGAGTTTAGCCAAGTCCTCTTGGCTAGTCCTCGTCCTCCTAGAGGGGTCGTACATTATTATCCCCTCCCCACTGCAAGGGGCATCTATTAACACCCTCTCGAACTCGTTATTAAATGGCAATTCCTTGAAGTTAGTGATAACGTAACTTCTCAAACACATCCTTATCATGTTGTTCTTTAAGGGAGAAACCCTCTTTTGGTAAGCTTCGTTAGCTATTAATAAACCCCTGTCCTTCATCCTCAAGAGCAAGTGAAAGGCCTTCCCTCCAGGAGAAGAGGCTACGTCCAAAACCCTCTCCCCTTCCTTTGGGTTCAATATTATGGGAGGTATTAGGGAAGTGAAGTCCCTGTACACGTAATAAGCACCCTTGAAGAAGAGGTGTGTAGAGCCTATTGTCGGGCTCCTTGGGCTAGACTTTATGGAGAGAGAATTCTCCACAAACCTTATTCTCTCAAATGAGAATCCCATATCCCCCAGCTCTTCAATCACTTCTTCACAGTTAAACTTAAGGTAATTGCAAAGTATTACATGCTCTCCCCTTTTAAGCAAGGAGGAAATGAAACCAGTTAGGTCGTCGGACAGGAAGGAGTACCTCTCTATCATATAAGGAAGGAAGTTGAACCTCCTAGCTAATTCCCTCGAGCCCTCCGAAATACTCCTAACCCTTATTTCCTCAAGGATGTCCTTCCAGCCCTTCACTATAATTTAATTCAACTAAAAGCTTTAATTTCCCCAGAAATTCCTTAGAGTCGCTTTTCCTCTTATTTCAGTAAGATGAGTGACTTAATAAGAAAATTGTGAAAGGCATTTTCCATTAAGGTTTACATCACATTAATAAAGAAGGATAGAACAGCGAAAATATTAGATGGAATTGGAAATAATTATCGTGGGTTATGTAGAAGTAAACGGGAAGAAACTTCATTATAACGTAGAGGGGGAGGGAAGCGAGGTAATTGTATTGCTTCACGGGATCCCAGGTTTTTGCTATGATTTCAGGAAAAACGTTAAGCCTTTATCTAAAAGATTTAAAGTCGTGACTATTGACCTCAAAGGCTTCGGCCACTCCGAGAAGGGGGACTGGAGAGTGGAGGAGTTCAGAAACGAAGTGATGGCAGAGGAAGTGATAAACGCTTTGCAGTTATTAGGTTTCAAGGACTTCACGGTTTTAGGACATGATATAGGATCAATAATTTCCCAGTTAATATCCTTGAAGTTAAATAATAAGTTAATATTAATAAACCCCGCCTACAAGGGGATGAGGTATAGGTGGAGGGAGATAGCTAACGAGTACTGGTATATTTTCTTTCACCAAACTCCCTTAGCGGAGAAGATGATAACCTCTTACCTTGAGGACTACTTAAGGTATTTCTTTGACAGCTGGACAGTTCAGAAGTTTCAGGAGGAGGAAATAGAGGAATATATAAAGGTATATAAGGAGGAGAACTCAATAAAGGCAGTGCTTAATTGGTATAGAGCATACGTGAAGTACTTTAAGTGGAGTAGCATAGGAAAGATCAAAGCCCCCTCATTAATAATGTGGTCGGATTCAGACCCTTTATTTCCATTCTCATGGAGCGATAAATTAGGGGAAGGCTTCGAGGAGTTCAAGCTAGTGAAAATAAATGAAGCAGGACATTGGCCACACATAGAAAGGGCGGACTTAGTCAATAAAGCTATTGAAGACTTTATGATTGGAGGGTTATAAGACTGCTTTTACAAGGATACAATTTCGTAGATGTAAACTACTAGTCAACACTCCCTTTAAGCTTGCTATTGTTATCTAAGCCTCTTCAACCCTTTACTAACAGTAATTGGAAAAGTAAAGGTTTAATTAATAGAACTATGTTCATGAACTAGGAATAAAAAGTCACATATTCAAAATCACATGGAGAATTTTTATATAAGGCTTTTCATTTGAGGCTGAAGAAAATGCTTAATTGCATAAGGTCAGATTGCATGTCCTAACTTAATAAGATTTTTAAATTAGTATTGATGAATTGATATAATACTAGGGACTAACATATTAGTATAACCGTTTATTTTCATTAGTATTACTTATAATATAATTTTTATTTCCTAAAGTTTTATAAGCGTAAATTTGTATATATAGTGAGATCATGAAGTATGAATTGAGAAAGAGAAACAAGAAGGCCATTTCAGATGCTGTAGTAGTTTTATTATTAGTTATAGCAGGAGTAATAATAGCAATACTAGTGGTTGGATTTGCATTCGGAATATTCACTGGCTCTGCATCTGGTGCCCAAATAACTGTGTCAAGCGCACAAATAAACAATGCTGGCAAAAATTTAACCATCTCAATTACTAATAAGGGATCCACAACTTTTACAGTTCCATCTTCAATATCAATAATATATAACGGTCAAACATTCACGCCTACTTCTGTCGTTGGCCCAACATCTATACAACCTGGTCAGACTGTTACAGTAACATATGAATTTACAAGCAGTATATTTGGCGGTGGTTCTTCTGGGCCGGTTGGTCAAACAGTCACAATAACAATAAACGGCCTCTCGCCCTCAGGAAGCATACCAGTGCAAGCCAGTGTGGCTAGTTAATATAATCCATATCTATTTTCTATAAATTAAGACCTTATTTATTTTTTGCATTTTTTCTATAACATAACCTCCATCAATCTCAATTTCGAGCTTTGATTTCATGGCAAATCCCAATGAAGAAGCGATATCAACGTTCCGTAGTTTTCCCCGCAGGTCAATGAAGGCTACACCTTTTCCAAGTGATACCATTATTATATCCAAGGAGGAAGAACCCAAACTCCTTATCTTTACCTTTCCGAATTTATTGAGTAGATCATTTATCTCTCTTACTTCATTGGGGTTATCTAAATATAAATAGATTACATTTAACTTATTGTTTACTTTCATATCGCTAATTCTACTTTCGTTGACGAATGCATCCATTTCTGAAAAAGAATAGATATCCCCCTTCCAAATATTTGCAACTGCCCCAGATAAAGGGGAAAGCAAATTACCCCCTTTCCTGTAGAATGCTAAGCTCACAGAGCACCATGGGATGCCTAAAACGTAATTTGTACTTCCATCAAGGGGGTCAAGTAATGCAACTAGATCTCCGTCCCCCTTTGGTTTAGACTCCTCACTAACCACTAGTGCCTTAACCCCTTCCTCCTCCAACTTTTTAATCACAATTTCCTCCGAAAGCTTATCAGCTCTCCTAGATACATCCCCTTCATGTTCTCCAACTACTTCAAGGAGAGACTCTTCTCCATACCTTTTCCTTAACTCCTCGGAAGCTTCTTTTACAGCCCTAACAGCTATTTTCCTTAACTCCTCAGACTCCATTTTCCCTCAACTTAACTATATTCCCCCTCCATTTAATTTCCTTCACTCTCATTGAGGCTATTAAGGAATATAGCATGACGTAAACTGATATAGGGTAAAGGAAGCAAGTAATTATCAAGTCCCCTACTTTACCGTAGCTCCACTTCGCAATTTTCAAGTAAGCTGAGAAAGAGGATATAATTAATGAGGAAATAATCAAATACACACCTAAATAGAAATTAAGAAGAGCATCTATAAGTATGGTTAGGTGAACCAAAGCAAAGGTTAACTGAGAAGTCAAGGAGAAGTAGAATTCCCTCCTCCAGAAGTTCCTAAAGAAGGCAGACTCCATTACAAACCAATTCATCTTCTCCCTAACTCCTTTTAACTCCTGATTGCATAAAACTAAAGTGTTGGTGAAATTTATCCTCTCCCCTCTCTCTAAACAGGCTTTAGTGACCTCAGCATCATCAACTACTTTTCCATACCACCTCTCTGGAAACCCCATCTCCTTGAACTTCTCCCTTTCAATGGCAAAGGATCCCCCCCAAACGAAGAGAGGCCTGGGTAGTAGGAATGAGCTGACTGCAACTAAGTTCCACAAGTTCAGTAAAACCTCCTTTAGGGGATATACTCTATAAGAAGTTGAAACGCAACCTAAATTGCAAAGTAAGTTAACTAAGTGATTTTCCTTGGGCCTGACGTCTGAGTCCATGAATACTAAGTAATCATATCCTTTCTCCAAAGCATATTTACTGCCCTCTATTAATGCTGACACCTTCCCGCTTCCACCTTTCCTATCCCCTACCTTAATTACATTTACTTTGTAGTTCCTTAACACTTTAAGGCTCTCCTCTTCTTCGCTATCCACTACAAATATTACATCGTATTCAACCCCATTCTGGCTCATTATAGCCTTAACGTTCTCCTCAAGCCCAATATCAATTCCCTTTATAGGAATTATGACAGCTACTTTCCCTTTTATTTTGCATTGCCTTTTGTTTTCCCTGAAAAGTTTGACTGAACCTTTGAGGGAAAAGAGGGAGGAGGAAATCGAGTAAAGGGAAAACAAGAATAAAATTGCTAATATTGGATAGAAAAACAAAACTTAAACCTTCTTAGTTAAGTAGTTGTATACGCTGTAAGCTGCCACACTCCCTTGAGCTGCTGCTGTTATTATTTGCCTGAAAGTCCCCCACATGCTAGTGCAGTCACCAGCCGCAAATACTCCTTCTATATTAGTCTCCATCATCTCCCCTACCTTTATGTACCCCCTGCTATCAGTTTCAAGGCCGTTTTGCCTAGCAAACTCAACTGGGGGGTAAAAACCTATTTCTATAAATATGCCGTTGACGTCCAAAACCCTCTCTCCTTCAGGTGTCTTAACAATAACTTGTTTGACCACTTTATCTCCTTTTATTTCCTTAACCTGGCTGTTCAATATGAACTCCACGTTCTCCTTCTTCCTTACTGACTCAACGTAAATCGGCTGAGCCCTGAAAGAGTCTCTTCTATGCACTAAATAAACCTTTGTAGAATACCTGGAAAGAAGCTCTACTCCCTCTAAAGCTGAATCCCCTCCTCCAACAACTACTGTGCTCTTCCCCTTAAAGAGGGGAGCATCACATATAGCGCAATAAGAAACACCCCTCCCAGTTAGCTCTGCTTCCCCTGGGACGTTTAACTTCTTCTTCTCTGCTCCTAAAGCGAGTATTATTGTCTTGCTCTTCACCTCAATTCCCTTTTTAGTTACTATTTTGAAGACCTTGTCCTCCTTAAAGAACTTCTCCACCCTATCTAAGTGGACAGGTACCTTGTATTTAGCTACGTGGGAGGAAAAAGCCTTTATTACGTCTAGAGCAGAATATCCCTGCAAGCCTAAGTAGTCATCTACCTCACCTGCAAGAGTTAACTGACCTCCCAAAGTTTCTCCTATGATTAATGTCTTGAGCATGTACCTAGCAGAATATAAAGCTGCACTCATAGCTGCTGGGCCTAATCCCACTATTACAGTGTCGTAAATGTCATCTTTATTCAGCTTAGCCGCTTGAAGACCGAACATTAGAACCATAAATATCTATATAATATACTAAGCATAAGTTAAAATATTAACCTGAGAAGTGAAGGAAGTAAGCTAGGAAATAAGGGGGAAGTACTCTTAATTCACTTGTAACTAAAAGACTTCAATTAACCTTTTAAACACTTAAGGGCTTTCACATGATCTCCAAAAGATCTAGATTCTACATTGTTAATAACATTATTAGTAGGAGTGAACTTCTTAATAATTTTATTTTTAGTATTTATTATAATTTTTAAACTAGAAGAAGAACTATAGATATGTATTTTTATGCCTGTTCATTCTATATAGCTAGTGAAGAGAGAATGCCAATGCAAACTAGCTGGAGACCACTTGAGAGAAGGGTTTACGTATTGGATTACATGCCTTCAGGTAATCCTCTAGACAAACACGCACAGCACAGGAACACGCCTTTAATACAGGCTTTGGGAGCAGACTTCTTCCTCCTCCTAGAGCTCGTCCCCCTCTCCGAGGTACAAATCAAGGTTTCACCTGGTGAAGTAATAGAGTTAGAGAACTTCAAGGACTCATTGAAGGTAATGAAGGAGCCTATAACGTTTAATGACTTAACATCCACAGCTAGAGGAAATATAAGGGAAGCTATAGAGAGGATAATAAGGGAGGAAGAGAAGGACTTTGTAGAGTTCTTCAACAAGGCGCAACCAATAACAATAAAGCTCCACAGCCTCGAACTCATCCCTTCAATAGGGAAGAAGCTCGTTAGGGAAATACTGGAGGAGAGGAGGAAATCCCCCTTCCTAAGCTTTGAGGACATGGAGAAGAGGCTTTCGAAGTACAAGATCAAACCAATAGAGATAATATATAAGAGGATTTTCGAGGAGCTTCAGGGAAACGAGAAGTATTACCTCTTCGTCTACCCATACCATTCACAGGGGGACTTCTTGAATGCGTTAGGTAAATTGAAGAGGGGAGAGGGGTCCCAGCAACGAAGTTAGGGCAACACTTCTTAATAAACAAGGAAGTAGCAAGGGAGATATCTAAGTTGGTTAACAGCGAAATAGTTATAGAGGTCGGGCCAGGGAAGGGATTCATTACAAGGGAGATAAAGGGGAAGGTTATATGCCTTGAGAGGGACATCTCTTTAATACCCCACATAAGGGGACTCTGCTGGGAAATAATTGTAGGGGATGCCAGGGAAATCCCTTTGAGGGCTGACGTAGTTGTAGGGTCATTACCTTTCTACATTTCAAGGGACTTCTTCATAAACCTAAGTTTAAGTAATGTAAAAAAGGGAATATTTGTAGTCCAGAAGGAATTCTGTGAGAAACTTGTAAGGGGGAATTCCCTAGTCTCTTTCCTTACTAGTGCCTACTTCGACATTACCCATTTCCTCGATATCCCTCCAGGGTCTTTTTATCCAAGACCTAAAGTATGGGCGTCGCTAATTGTTTTAAACAGGAAGAGAAAATACGAAGGAGGATTAAACTTGAAGAAGCTTCAGTGCCTCTTCAATCACAAAGGAAAGAAAGTCAGAAGGGTTACTCAAATATGTGGTTTAAAAGTCTTGGAGAACTTAAAAGATTACAGGGTCGAGGAATTAAGTGAAGAGGAGATTTGGAGCCTAGTGTCAGAGGACTAAGGACTTGTTTCCACGAACAAGTTTACCCCCCTTCAGAGGACACGTTCCTCTTGATTTCCTGTGTTGGGGATTTAAAGGGTAAAAGGGTCTTAGAGGTGGGAAGCGGGAGCGGGCTAATAAGCGTTTTTCTATCTGAGGCAAACGAGGTTTATTCAACAGATATAAATCCATTTGCAGTAGAGATAACTAAGTGCACATCAAAAATAAATCAAAGAGATCTAGAGGTAATACAATGTGATTTAGCATCATGTTTAAGGGGCTCATTCGATGTAATTCTCTTCAACCCACCATATTTACCTTTTTTGGAATATGACAAGCTTTGGGAGGGCTCTTGGTGGTCTGGGGGTAAGGGAGGAATAGAGGTAACTCTTGAGTTCCTTAAGTGGTGCAGTGAGAACGCCTTTAAATCGAAAATCTTCTTTATATATTCAACTTTATCGGATGAAGAAGCACTATTTAAGGGCATTAATGATTTAGGTTTCTTAGTTATAAAGAGGGAAGGCAAAAGCGTAGGGCTTGAGACGATTTATTGTTTAGAGGTGGAAAAACGTGCTGAGGATAATACTAGTATCGCCTGAAGGGGAATACAACGTTGGATTTGTTGCCAGGCTATGCGCAAACTTCTCCATTAGGGAACTCTTCTTGGTTTCACCTAAATGCAATCTTAAAGAGGCTGAGAGATTCGCTATGAAGGGGATAGAAATACTTAGGGAGGCAGTGGTTGTTGACAGTTTAGAGGATGCAATAAGGGACGTTTCCCTAAAGGTGGCCACTTCAAGCATTGCAGATATTGAAGGGGATCCCCTGAGGAGGTCAATAAGGCCATGGGATCTAGGGAAAATATATGATGGAAGGAAAACTGCATTAATATTTGGAAGGGAGAGCGTTGGATTGACTAGGGAGGAAATAAGGCTTGCAGATTACTTAGTCTTTATTCCCTCCAATGAAAGTTACCCAGTTTTGAATTTATCTCATGCAGTATCAATAATATTATACGAACTATTTACTTATAGCATGAGGGGAGGAGAAAGGATAGGCTTAGCATCTGGAGAGGCTTTAAGCCTTATAGACAAATACATAAAGGAAGTTGTAGAATTAGTATATAGAGATGGTAGAGATAGGAAGAGGGCACTGGAAGCAACCTCTAGGGTTATAAAGAGGGGTTTCCCTGATGAGAGTGAGGCGAGGACTATTTCAAGGTTCTTCAGGAAAATAAGTTTGGCTTTGAAGAGGTCAGATGTTTAGTAAAGCATTCAAGGACTTTCCTGTAAAGATATAATGCTATAAGTCCTATGGGAAAATTGAACGTAATTATCTTGAAACTTTAAACCAATTATAAATATATTCATTTACCCATGGTGCAACTCTCCTAAGCCTTTTCTAGTGGTTTAAGGCAAAGTAGAGTTAATTTCCTTTAAGTTTTCACTTAATTAAACGCGAGCTTTATCTTGATGGAGAGGAAGGAAGTGTTTAGAGTTCCCTAGAGCAAAAAGGTTACCTCAAAAAGGGAGATAAAAGTAGCGTGCAATATTTCCTCTTGAAGTCCTAGAGACTGGGGTTTTGCATTAAACGCCATAAACTCTATGAACCAAAACCCTTAACAACTCACTAAGAGCAAGCCCTTTATCTAGTTAGGAAATGCTGTAAACCCTTAAATGTAATTCAATAGAATATAGTAGGTATGAGAAGTTATGTTGTAGAGAAGCACAAAGGTTTTCAAGAATCAAGGAACAAAATTTAAATGTCTAGGACAAATTAGCATTCATGAAATACGTGGAAAGTTCAAAAAGGGTATTCATGAATACTAACACTAGATTTCCTAGGAGGATTATTTGGGCACTTGCATTGATCAAGTATTCAGCTGCTAAAGTAAATAACAAGCTTGGTTTACTTGACGATAATAAGGCCATGGGGATAATCAAGGCATCTGAGGAGGTTATGAATGGGTTATTGGATGATAAGGTAATAGTAGACGTCTTTCAAACGGGCTCAGGGACTGGGATAAACATGAACTTGAACGAGTTAATTGCAGAGAGGGCCTCGGAGATAGTTAATGATAAGGTTCACCCAAATGACCACGTTAACATGGGGCAGTCATCGAACGACACAGTTCCAACAGCTATAAGGATAGCCTCTGTTAGTGAAATAAAGGAGAATCTCATCCCCTCTTTGAACTTAATTATAAATGAATTAGGAAAACTTGTGGAGGGAACTAAGGACGTTATTAAACCTGGGAGGACTCATTTGAGAGACGCTTTACCAGTAACTATGGCTCAAGAGTTCAGCGGATACTTAAGTGCTTTCTCAAAGGACTTAAAGCTTCTAGAGGAGTTAGTTGAGTACTCAAAGGAATTACCTATAGGAGGTACAGCGGTAGGCACAGGGGTGAATAGCCATCCGAAATTTGCAGAAATGGTAATAGATGAAATAAACGCGAGAACCTCTCTAGGCTTCAGGAAGGCAGATAACAGGTTTAGGGCTATGAAACTATTAACTGACCTCCTTTACTTAAGCTCGGCTATGAGGGCTATTTCAGTTAACCTGCTAAGGATGTGCCAAGACATAAGGTTAATGTTCTCAGGCCCACTAACAGGTTTAAATGAAATAGATATCCCGTCTCAAGAGGAGGTTGCTGGGAGCAGTATAATGCCTGGAAAAACAAATCCTGTTACAGTTGAGGCCTCAATGCTAGTGGCTTCCCAGGTTATAGGTTTAGACCATTCGAACCAAGTCCTATCTACCCTAGGAGAGTTCGAGCTCAGTATGGGAATACCTTTAATGGGATATAACGTTGTATTGCAGTCAAGTTTGCTCTCTGAAGCACTGAGCAAGATGAGTAACGTAGTCCTGAGTTCAATAAAGCCAAACAAGGAGAGGTTATACAAATTAGCTGAAAGCAGTCCCGCGTTAATAACAGTTTTGTCTCCAGTAATAGGTTATGATAAGGCATCGCAAATAGGGAAAAGATTAAGCCATGGAGTATCAATAAGGGAGGCGCTAAGGGAACTGGGATATAACGAGGAGGAAATAAACAGAATATTGGATTTGAAGAGGTTAGTTAAAGTTCCTTAGATCTTTAATCCTCTAAAGGGGAATTTACTTTGTGATTTCAGACCACTCTTTTAACGTCTCAGAGGTAAGCGAGGAGATAATAAAGGAGTCAATAAATAAGTTAAAGGACTTCTTAGGAGTGGAAGTCCCAAGACCAAAAATAGTTAGGATTTCGTTAGAGGGCTCTGGGATGTATCAAAGCGGTGTAGTTTTCTTGGGAGTATTTTATAATAAAATCGATGAGGAGAGAATTCTAATTCACGAATTAACGCATCACATACAAAATGTTTATTGTAAACCTAAATTCCCATGGTTAGAGTCAATCCTCGAGGGCGTATTATTAGCTATAGGAATTGATGGAGGCAAATTATTGAGGTTCTTGATGTTCGAGGAAGGCTTTGCTACTTGGGTAGAAGAGAGTATCATGGGGGGAGAGGGGGTTAAGTTACTGGCTTTCTCTGCCTTCATATTACAGGAAAGTGTATTTAGCTGGAAAGAGGATATTTGAGGGTTTAACAAGGGAGGAGGCTATTAAGGTGGGGCTAAAGTGTTCCAAGTTTTGCAGGAATAGGAGCAAAAAGGGTATTAATCACATGAATAACATTTGCCTTAGTTATTAGATGCTCAGTACTCAAGACCCACCTCACTAATCGGTTTACCCGAGTTCATCATAGCTTAACTGATTACATTACCTGTAAATTCGACGCAATAAAACTTTTAGAGGTATTCCTTAAGGTAATGGTTGACTATATACCATAGGGATGATGAATTGTTGGGTAGGATATTAGACTGTTTAGGCGTAAAGCAAATATAAGAATAAATGCTATAGTGAAAGTTGGTTGTATGAGTATTTGCCCGATAGAGTGGAGGTATGGAAGCTACGAGATGAAGTCGTTGTTCTCAAGGGAGAACATTTTCAATGTCATGAAGGAAGTGGAAGTTGCTTTACTTGAAGCACTAGAGGAGATTGGAATAGCAGAGGATGGCTTGTCTTCATCTTTGAGGGAATTGAAGATTTCTCCAGAGGAAGTGGATAGGATAGAAAGGGAGATAGGACATGACGTTATGGCATTGGTCTCAGTATTATATGAGAGAACTAGGGGTAGGTTTATACATTTCGGTGCCACTAGTAACGATATAATAGACACAGCATGGGCTATAATATTAAGGGAGGCAATAAAGGTAGTTAAGGAGAAGTTAAGGAACTTAATAATTGAGTTAGGTAAGAAGGCAATAGCTTATAAAGACGTTCTTCAAGTTGGCAGGACTCACGGGCAACACGCAATTCCCATAACCTTTGGCTTTAAGTTAGCTAACTACGTTTACGAGCTAACCAGGTCTTATGAGAGGCTAAACGAGTTGGAGAAGAGGGTAATTAGAGGCAAGATATCTGGTGCAGTAGGAACTATGGCATCATGGGGAAAGATGGGTTTTGAGATTGAGAGGAGGGTGTTAAGCAGGTTAAAGCTCGAACCTCATATGATATCAACCCAAGTAGCGCCAAGGGATGGGTATGCTGAACTCATTTCCAACCTAGCTATATTAGGTTCTAGTTTAGACAGGTTAGCAATTGAAATAAGGGAATTAATGAGACCTGAAATAGATGAGGTAGCAGAGAGTAGGGAGGGAAAAATAGGGAGCAGTACTATGCCACAAAAGGAGAACCCTGTTGATTGTGAGAAGGTATCATCTTTGGCCAGACTGTTGAGGGGTTTAGTCGTAACCTCCCTAGAGAACATTCCTCTTTGGCACGAGAGGGATTTGACTAATAGTGCATCAGAGAGGATAGAGATTCCTCACTCTTTTATTATAATTGATGAGATGCTTTCCACTATGATGGATGTAGTGAGGAAACTAATTGTGAAAGAAGGGAATATGAGGAGAAACATAGATCTCTCTAAGGGTTTAATAATGTCAGAGGCATTGATGATCGAATTGACGAGAAGAAAGATGGACAGGCAGGAAGCACACAAATTAGTTAGGGAACTAGTGAAGAGATCTAAGGAAGAAGGAAAGGCATTGATAGATGTTGTAAGGAATGACGAAAGGGTGAGTTCTATAATAGATAAGGAGGAAATAGAGAACTTAATGAAACCTGAAAATTACTTAGGTTTGAGTACCTCCCTAATTTACAGGGCAATAAACTATGCTGAGAGCACGTTAAACACTAAAATTTCTTAAGTCTTTATAACAAAAGAGTGATGCCGCCGTAGCTCAGCTGGTAGAGCGCCGGCCTCGTAAGCCGGAAGTCGGGGGTTCAAATCCCCCCGGCGGCTCAAAGACTATAACACTTTACGTAATTACTCATTATTTTCAATCACTTCTAAATATCCTTGATTAAGTTACGTTTACATAGTATTGCCCAAAATTTTTATTAATTACCTCCCAACTTATGAAGGGCTCACGAGGAAGTAATAAAAGCGTGGAGGGTAAAGCTTCCCTCGACCAACTCAATGACTTAAGGGCGTGTATGACCCCTTAAGAGCCCATGGCGGATTTAGAAGTAATTAAAAAAGGATAAGTTACGCCACGGGTAAACATAAGGGTGAATGCAGAAGCAAGCGGTTTCTGGTAAATCTCGAAGTTTACATTATTTTTCACTTATTGTTCTTATTTCATGATAGGAATTAGAAGTTTACTATCAATATTTCGTTAAGGGAGAACAGAAAACTCAAGAGAAACTTAAGGTCTTAATGAAGTTTTCGCAAAGGTGACCCCTAAGACTACATGAGAAAAAGGTGAATTGAAATAGGGATTAAATAAAAAACCATGAAATTCAATGAATGTATTACCTCTTTAAAGGTTATTCCTAATGATAATTGGGCTATTTTAAGAATAAGGTGAGTAGAAATTCATTAAATAAAGTTATAGAATTCCCCTTACCATCTTAAAAACCTAAATCCTGACAAATCATTAAAATCCTAGTCCTTTTACGGTAGATAGCTTATTAAATGCCCTCAAATTTATTGTAAATTTTTGGTTTACAGGTCTAGGGGAAATTAGAACTGACTATTTCACTCAAAGAAAGACGTTGAAACCAAATCAATAAAAAGCTTAAACATGACCATAAATTACTCAGTAAAATCTGTAGATCTAATTAAACTAAATGATGGCAAAGGTTAACTATGAACATGTTTTAACAATTCAAGTTTATTATGTGCAATTTGCTTTATACAGCATAACTCTTCCTAGCTTTGAGCAAAAGTTTATACTTTTTACTACAGAAAAATAATTATCAATAATTTTAAAAGTAGTAAAGAGAATATATGTAATGGGAACATGAGTCTCATTAATAAGTTATTCGATGACCTCTTACTGTGGAGGTCGGATAAGATAACTAAAATAACTTGGTGGACTATAGTAGCTGGAATAATATGGATGGTCTTGTCTGCTATCGACGCTCTAATGGTGAGAATTCAGGTAAGTTCTTGGGCAGTTTTCCAAGACTTAATTTTCACAAACCAGCAATACTATGCTAGCATAACTTTACACGCAATTAGGGCATTGTTCCTCTTTGCAATGCCATCATTAATGCTAGTCCTCTCATATATAACAGTTAAGCTTTATGGATTAGAGGCCAGGAAAGTAAATCTACTATGGATAGGTTGGGTTCTAAATGAAATAATAGCTGCTATTTTTTGGGAAGGACCTATAATCTTCAATTCAAGCGCCTTTGATAGCTATTTCTCGGCAACTATGTGGTATTTCCTAGCTCCCATAGGTCTTCCCTATTACTCTAATTACGTTGTCTCACCTTTCTGGTACTTCGCCTGGCTCCTACACTTTGTATTTGTTTATTTATGGGTTTATTGGGAAGTTTACCACTTGAGACTTGCTCTGCAGAAGAAAAGGAAACTGGATTACGTAGGTGCTTTCATACTCTCCTCTACTTTAATCATAGCTATTGGTTATTTAGGAGTAACCTTCTCGACTTCATGGTTAACACTTTCCTGGATATCTTCATGGCTTTCAAACCCACCTTTGATTCCAGTTAACTCTTTAATTAACCAGGTCTTCTTCTGGGTTTTCGGACATGCAGTAGTATATATGGCTTTTGTTCCAGCATTAACACTTCTATATTATTTAGTACCACTCATAAGCGGTAAAAAGATCTACAGTGAAAGGGCAGCAATAATAGCAGCCTTCCTTTATTTAATAGCCTCTCCAGTAGTTCCATTGCATCACCTCTATTTAACCCCTTTACCTGATATAGCTAAGGACATAAACGCGTTCTTCACTTATCTAGTTGTAGTTCCATCTGTTATGACTGTATTCAATTTATGGGCAACCGCTACTAGGGATAATGGCTTTAAATGGAACGTGCCTTCAGCGTTTGTGGCTTTATCGTTTTACGCTATATTAGTTGGGGGAGTGACAGGAATAATAAATGGAGACCCTACATCAGCTCCAATAATTCACAACACTGAATGGGTTCCAGCTCATTTCCACACAATGATATGGGCAATAGTTAGTTCAGCAACCGCAGGGTTATATATATTAATTCCAACCTTTTTCGGAAGGGCTTGGTATTCCATAAAGATGGCGTGGTTTCACTTCTTTTTGACTGCAGTTTCTATAATAGGTATGAACAGTTCTTGGTTTTTAATAGCATCAGACCAGGCATTTATAAGGAGGGCTGAAACCTTCCCCATAACTCCTAGCTCAGAATATGGTACTGTGTTTTTAACTGCCTTCGCAATACTTTACGGCATAGCCCAGTTAATATGGGTTATAAACATAGTTAACACCGCCTTTTCAGGGAGGAGGTTTACAGGGGAAATGAGCGTTTCCGAAGTTCTGGAAACTACTTTAATGACCTCCTTGAGGGGTGGGAGGAAATGAAGTTAACAGCTTTAGGAATGGCATTGATTTCCCTGTCTTATATTATATACATCATAGGCAATTCAAACTCCTACTCTATTCCCTTCACTTTACTATTAACAGTGGGAACAATACTTTTCTGCTATGATATATTCTTCAGGTTCGTGAGGTGAGGGAGAGTGGAAACTGAAGTAGTCTGGACGATTGTAGGAGTAATAATAATATTCTCCCTCTTAGTAATAACTATCCCCCTTTACTTTACAACCTCCACTGGCTCTCCAATGGAAGTGAAAAACGTCCAGGTAATCAATGTAGTAGCCCACCAATATTATTGGGAAGTAGATTACAATGGAATGCATTACATAAACGTAGCATTGATTAGGGAGAACGGAACTAACTACCTCTTGAATGCTACCTCCGCTGACGTCACCTCAAACCTCTACATGATAGCAGGTAGTTGGAAGGTCGACTTCCAGGTATTGCCTCAAGTCTATTCGCAATACTTACTCTACGGTAATATACCCCCTGGTTTCTACGCCTTCGTTAATTCGGAATACAACGGCCCAATGTATAATTACGACGTTGGAGGTTTCGTTCTGATGCCTCAAGGAGGTTTGAATTACTCCGAAGCAATGCATTATTATTTAAACTATAGAAATCTAGACCCCTTAAATCCTCCTGTTTACATGTTCAACTCGTCGGAAGTAATTATAAGCCTCCAAAGTCATTACAGAGCCATGTGGGAATACAAAGGTTATCCTTCAATTCCAGGCCCAACATTTATAGTTCCGATGAACTCTATAGTAAGAATTACCTTTTCAATACCCAAGGGAGATGAGGATTTAGGGGATACTAGCCTGCTTACTAGGCAAGTTCTAAGTCTAAATGGAGATGCAACTGTATCAATAATAGACTTGGAGTCAAACAAGGTTATAGTGCAAGCACCTCTGAGAAATTTAATAAACTATGGAGAGTTGACCTTGACATTCAAGGTAACTTCGCATGTGATGGAATATGGAATAGTATATCCTCTATACTTTAACTTTAATGTAGGTAATCCACAAGACAATCCATGGATAGGGGTAAACAAGGGCTATGTAACACCTTTATGGGGGATAATCATGGCATATTCGTGAGGTGATGGGATGGTTTCTTTATTTAGAGCATTTGAGCTCTCATATATTGGTGCATTCATCATGCTTATGTATTTAGAGATAATAATGCAGTTGAGTGGAGTAGCTCAATCCAGGGGATGGGAGTTCTTCATAATTTGGACTACGCTGGGAATGATCCTCTTTTACTTCTTTATAAGAAGGGCTAAGGGAAAGGAAAAAAGTTAAGTCATATTTCATCTGGGTTATTTTTTGGGTTCCTGGTTACTACAGCTAATCCTATTAATGCTAGCGCTATAATAGAGATCGCTATTATTGCATAACCTATGTCCATTATCATCTCATTTGATATTGTAGCCAAGTTTTTCATAGAAATATTAATAGCAGGTTATTAATAGTTTTGGAAATGGAGAACGCATTAATGATTTACGGTAGTGCTGTAAGCTTAATGCTCATCAAGTCCCTGCCAGAGTTCAGGAAATTCATAGTCATAGAAAGGGAAAAGGAGCAGGAAAAGCTGTTCGAGGGGGAACCAGTTATTTTATATACATTGAACATAATGGAGGAACCATATGAGTTAGAGAGGATATTGAGGGAGGAGGAAATAGACGTGGCGTTCGTCATTTCTCAAGACGATACTATTAATCTCAATGTCTGCAAGATACTTAAAGACAAGGCAATCCCGAGAATAATAACAATAGTTAATGATCCAGCTAACTTTGATGAATACAAGAAGCTTGGTGTAGAGATAACTCTCTCTTACGCTGAAATAGCTATGGGGCTGTTAAACAGGTTGAGATGGCCTAGACTGAAAATTCTGAGCAGGGGGGAGGGGGAATTAATAATATTTGAGGTTTCAGGGAAGGACTTCATGGAGCTAAGGGAGAAACTCGAGAAGAAAATACTCTTCTTCACTGTCCTAAGGGAAGGAAGGGTTGTTCCACAGGAGGAAATAAGGGGGGATGACGTAGTTTTAGTGGTATCTAAAGCACTCGAGTTCTAGCCTTTTTAAGTTCAAGGAGTAACAGTTTATCATGGAGTTCAGGAACGAGAGGACTTACTTGAACTTGGTAGAGGAGGGAAAGGAAGATGAGTTCCACAGGAATTACGAGGAGGCAGTAAAAATAGTTGAGGAGCATTATTTGGGGAAGGAATATCCATTGATAATAGGGGGAAGGGAAGTTTTCGTCGAGGATAAAATGGAAGTTAATTCCCCTATAGACAGGAGAATAAAGGTAGGGGTTTTTCAAAAGGCAAAGAGAGGGGAAATAGAAGGAGCAATAAAGGAGGCTTTAAAGGCATTTGAGTATTGGATGGAAACGGACTACTTAGAGAGGGTTAAGATATTTAACAGGATAGCAGATGAAATATCAAGAGAAAAATACGTTCTATCTGCAATAATTACATTTGAAAACGGGAAGAACAGGTTTGAGGCAGTTGCTGAAGTTGACGAAGCGATTGACTACTTTAGGTATTATTCTTATCTTTTAGAAAAAAATAATGGATATAACATAAAAATGGGCAAGCTCTACAAGGACGAAGTGAGCTACAGCATTATAAGACCTTATGGAATATGGGCAATAATATCCCCATTTAATTTCCCTGCAGCTATACTAACTAATATGCTCACAGGGGCAACAATAATGGGAAACACTGCAATCGTTAAACCATCAAGTGATACACCTTTAACAGCTTATTTTATAATAAAGAAGATGCTAGACTCTGGGATCCCAGAGGGCGTTGTGAATTTAGTAACCAGCCCAGGAGCTGATTTCGCAGATGTTATAGTTAATAACGACCTAGTCTCTGGGATAGCGTTTACAGGCTCAAAGGAAGTTGGCTATTCCCTTTTCAAGGCCTTTACAAGAGAAAGGCCTAAACCTATGGTAGTTGAGCTTGGTGGTAAAAATGCTGTAGTAGTGACTGAAAAGGCTGACTTAGACAAGGCATCTACTGGCGTGATGAGGGGTGCTTTTGGATTTGGAGGGCAAAAATGCAGTGCTACATCAAGGGTTTACGTTTTCGAGGGGGTAAAGGAATCATTTGTTAGTCTATTAATAGAGAAAACGAGGAAAATTAAGATAGGAGATCCAAGGGAAAGAGAGGTTTATCTAGGCCCATTAATATCAAGAGGAGCTGTAGAGAAATATGAAAGGATAATAAGAGATATAGAGAGATCTGGAGGAAAAGTCCTTTATGGAGGAAAAGTGCTTTCAAACATGGAACACGGAAATTACGTCATGCCTGCAATAGTGGACTCACTTCCAGATGATCACTGGGCTTGGAAGGCAGAGCTCTTTGTTCCAATTCTTTTAGTGGGGAAAGTTAAGGACCTTAAAGAGGCAATTAGGAAGGTAAACGAAGTTGAATACGGTTTGACTGCAGGAATATTTTCAAAGGATGAAAATGAGATAAGAGAGTTCTTCAATAAGGTAGAAGCAGGTGTGGTTTACGCAAATAGAGTATACGGCGCTACAACTGGAGCCAATGTAGGGGTTAACACTTTCGGTGGTTGGAAAGGTAGTGGGATAACAGGAAAGAACGCAGGAGGACCATATTATTTAATACAATATGGTAGGGAGCAATCAAGGACGTTACATGTTTAAAATGAGGAAGTCGGAATTAGAGATAGAGCTTGAGAAGGTACCTGCTATAGCTAAACCCAAGAGCAAGTTGGAGCAATATTCCATTAGCTCTGATGTTGCTGCACAGCTGTGTATAGAAGCTCAGATGAGGGGGGCAATAGAGGATAAAAAAGTTGCGGATTTAGGTTGTGGAACTGGAAAGCTTTGCTACGCCTCCCTCCTTTTGGGCGCTAGGGAATGCCTTTGCATAGACATTGACATTCAGAGCCTCTCTCTAGCAAAGGGTTTTTTACCCGATTCATCTCGTTTCCTGTTGGCAGACGTCAACTTCCTCCCACTGAGGAAGGTGGATACTGTATTAATGAATCCGCCATTCGGCGTTAAGAAGAGGGGTATTGACTTTAAATTCCTTGAAGCCGCTATGACAGTATCAGAAAACATATTTAGTGTGCACCTCTACTCAGAGGGATTCCAAAGACTCCTTTTAAAGAGAATAAAAGGGAAATACGCTCTCTCCCTTATTAGAAGGGAGAAAATGAATATAGGGAAAGTTATGCATTATCATAGGAAGAGAGTTCACTGGATAGATGTGGTTTTAATTGGCTTAAAAAAGATTAAGTAAATACTTAAAATATATAAGTAGAGGCAAACAGAGACTTTTTGTCCTTTAAGTCCAATACTACATTGGTGTCAAATTTGAGTAAGAGGTATAGAGATATATTTGATTATTTCAATGATCTAATAAAGGAAATTGAGGAGGAATTCGATGAATTCACAAGGAATTTCGAAAAGCAATTCGAGGAAATAGCTAGGGAGTCGAAGGGAAAGAACAAGCCAATAGTTTACGGATTTAGGATGTATATCGGACCAGAGGGGAAACCTAGGATAGAGGAATTTGGCAACGTTAGGAGAGGAGGTAGAAGGATAGTGGAGATAACTGAAGACGAAAGGGAGCCGTTAGTTGATGTACTGGAAAAAGGAGATGAAATAAGGGTTATTGCTGAGTTACCTGGAGTGGACAAAGATAAAATAAATGTAAGGGTAGTCGATAAGACATTAGTTATAAAGGCTGAAGGGGAGGACAGGAAATACAGCAAGACAATAGAACTGCCTGCTAAAGTAAAACCTCAGGTCTCTAAGGCAAGTTACAAGAACGGAGTCCTAGAAGTCGTATTAAAGAAGGAGGAGGAAAAGAAAGGAGAAGAAGGATATTCCATTAAGGTTGACTAATTTTCCTCTTTTTTTATGACTTCAACTCTTGCTTTTTTTGAAATTATGAAGCTCAAGCCTGTATGATCTTCAATTATTAAGGTGAAATTCAGTTCTCCCCTCAAGGCCTTCTCAATTCTCTCAATCGCTTTTCTACAACCATCATCACCCCTTCCCTCACATTCCCTTTGGGTTATCTCTAGGATATCCTCTATTATCCCATCAACGGTTCCCAAATAACCTTGAGAATACGGACCTGGCTCTATTTCTACCCCTAGTTCAGGTATTAGCACCCTACCATTAGGACCCCTAAACACTTTGGAACTTAGATCCTCCATGTTTTCCACCTTAAGCTCAATCCTCTTTCCCTCCCCTTCCCATAGGGGTACTACATCCCTAAAGGAGAAACCGCAACTAGAGCACTTTGATACTATTAAGTTTAAAGGTCCTTGTGGAATCTCATAATAGTAAATCTTTATGTTAAAGGTTCTGTTTCTACATGAAGGGCAAACATTGTTCTCCTCCCAAACCAATCTTGGATCCAATTTCGCTCACTGTAAAGTTTCTACTTCATAAAGTTTAAAGTTCATGTTACCACTTAAGTCAATTAGGGATCGTTAGGGATTATTTATCTAGAAATTTAGTTAAAATATTAAGATTAGTGTAATTTTAACAAATAGAAACGTTCTATTCAATAATATTAAATCAGCCTATTTCAGTAAATCACCTTTCATATTATCCGCTGCTCATCATCAGGAGATATATATAAAAAACAAAATTTATTTCTTTTCTATTAACTCCCTTATTTTACTAGTGTACTCAGTTAGAGGTATCATGCCTTCCTTACTCATTCCCTCTGTGATCTCCCTTATTGACTTATTGATGCCTGGAATAAATAAGTCCTCGTCAAGTTCTAAAAGCGAGAAGGCTAGGAACGGTCTGGTTAGTATCTCCTTATCTGGTAACTTAATGTCATTTTCGTCAATTTCAAGGTCTCCATAAAGAATGAGATCCAAGTCTATAGTTCTGGAGGAGAATTTATCTTTATCCCTTTTTCTACCCAGCTTCTCCTCTATTACCCTTAAAATGTTGAATTTAAGCTCTCTAGGCTCCTTGTCAGTAATTACTTTAACAATGCAGTTGTAGTAATCCTCTTGTGGGATTTGGGAAATAGCTTTGGTTCTATAAATGGTTGAAATACCTAATAATTCAACCTCACCCTTTAACAACTCTATAGCTCTCTTAATGTTTACTTCAGGATCAATATTTGAACCTATTGAGATATACGTCATGTATTTACCAGATGATTTTCTGTTTATCTCTACACCTACACTTTCAGCAAATCTTAAAGCCCCAGGTTTCTCCACAATAACCTTTACCTTCTTTATTAGGGGATTTTGCAGGACAGCATCGGCTATTCTATCTGCCAAAGTCTCTATTAAATTGTATTTTGATCTTTGAACTAGAAATACTATTTTTTTATTAATAGATTTATAATTCACAGTGTCCTTTAATTTATCGCTCTTAAACACTTTATCTTTATCCAGCCACATTTCAAGATTTATTAAAACATCTTGAGGGCTATCCCTCTCTGAAGGATTTATACCTATTATCGATTTTAGCTTCAAATTCTTAATGATTATCTTGTAACCCATTTCATAATCCCTCAATTCTAGGCTTCAAGTGTTCCCCTCCATCGATATATATTACTTGTCCAGTTATGAATTCACTCTCTAGAAGGAAGATGATAGCCCTTACTACGTCCTCTGGTTTTCCATGTGTCCTTAAGGGAATAATTTTACTCCTCTCCTCTAAATACTCTTCCCCTTTCCCTTCTGGAGGTAGGATCAGCCCAGGCGCTACAGCGTTAACCCTTACCTTAGGGGAAAACTTGATTGCAAGGGAATAAGTGATTATCTCTAAAAGCTTCTTGCTTAAATAATAAGGAAACCTGGAGAAATTGTATCCAGAAATTATGGAGTCTAACACGTTAATTATTTGCCCCTCCTTTACTTTATCATAAAATAGCCTTGATAAAATGAACGGAGAAAGCGAGTTCACTTTCAAAGTCAACTCTAGGTCAATGAAATCTGAGCTATTCAAATCCCTTTCAGGGAAGATAGACGCATTGTTTATTAGAATATCGAAGTATTTCGCATTAAAAGCTACCTCAATCACCCTCTTAGTTTGCTCCTCATTTTGAAGGTCCCCACTTATTGTCCAGCAATCAACTCCCTTTTCCTTGATTAATTTTGCTAGCTCCTTCACCTCCTTTTCAGATCTCCTATAATGAAGTATTAGGTTTACACCTTTGTCAGCCAATCCAAGTGCTATTTCCTTTCCTAACCTCCTCGCGGAGCCAGTAATTAGGCAAGTTTTTCCCTTAATTTGCATATGAAAACCTTAATCTTAGATTAAAAAACTTTGATGACAAAAATTTTATGTATTTAATACCTCTTTATTGCTCTCATAACCATGTTTATCATTTCAGGTGTTGGATTTTGTATGTTATGTCTCATTCTTGCATGTAATCTAATGTGTTCTCCTATTTCCTCCTCCGTCATCTCTCCTTCTACGTGGAAATCACACGCCATTCCTACATCCTTACAGGAGAAACTGAGTTTTGTCATAAAAATTAATTTATTGATAGATTAAAAGTTCTTAGAAAGTGTTTACTTTAATATCGTTGACTTAATTTAAATTTAGAGAAATACTTAAAGATATTCCCAAATTCCTTTACCCTTGTAATTATAAACAATAGTTTTGTAAGTAGTTACGTACTCAATTGTATACCCAATTCCTTCCCGCCCAATGCCTGAGTCCTTCCTTCCCCCGAATGGAAAATAGCCTATTCCGTGCCTTGGATAATCATTTATATATACTGCTCCAACCTCAAGGAATCTAGCAAGCCTCCTTATTTTATTTATGTCCTTTCCAAAGATCGCTACGTCTAAACCGTATTTCCTTCCATTAGCTAGCTCTATCATTTCATCTAAGTTACTTACTCTCGTCATTAATGAAATAGGGGCAAACACTTCTTTATTATAAAGAAGGAACTCCTTGATGTTAGCTCTTTCAACCTCTATTATCGTTGGAATTACGTAATTCCTTCCAATCCTTTGTCCTCCGAACAGAATCCTTCCTCCCTTTCTAATAGAGTCCTTAATTGATGCCTCAAATTCATCTGCTGCTGACTCGTCTATTAAAGGTCCGATCGTAACGTCCTCCCTAGGATCTCCAACTTTTACTCTCGTCAACTCCTCAATTATTTTCCCCTTTAATTTATCATATATTCCATTTTCCGCTAATATCAATTTTATTGAGTCGCATCTCTGTCCAGTGTAACTATAGATTCCAGTAGCAATCCTCTTTGCAGCCCAGTCTATATCTGAGTCCTCAAGTACTAATGCGACATCTCCTCCTCCAAGCTCCATTATATACTGTTTTATTCCCCCTTGACCTATAACTTTCTCACCCGTTTCTGAACTCCCTGTTAATGAAATTACTGAAATCCTCTTGTCCATTATTAGGTTTCCTAGTTCCCTGCTGGTGTTTGTTATTACTGCTAAGGAATGCCTAGGGAAACCGGACATTTCGATCAATTTAGCAAACATTATAATAGGCAATGGGGTGAAAGACGGAGTTTTAATAATTAAGGAATTTCCAGCGACTGTTGAGTAAACTAGCTTATTAACAGTATCAAATAGAGGATAATTAAATGGGATTATTGCCATGACTACGCCCATCGGTTCCCTCCTTATTATTGCTTCTGTCTCAAGTGTTTCGCTACTCCAATCTCCAGGAACATATTCCCCATATAATTTCCTGACATCCATATCAGCTCTTCTAAGCCTCTCTATGCTAGCTTCCACTTCTCCTCTTGCAGTACTCTTTGTTTTACCATTGTTTTTCATAAGGACTTCAATGAAATCATCCTTAAATTCCTCTAGCAGCTCTGAGGCCCTATGATAAGTTCTAAGCCTCTTTTCTCCTGGTGTGTCCCTCATTTCCCATTTGCCCTTTTCGTTGATTAGTGAAACGACTTCATTAATCTTGGCTTCAGGAATCCTAGGGACCCTAGCAAGTAAACTCAGGTCTATTGGAGATTTAATGTCATACCATTTCTCTGAGCTATACCATTCACCAGCTAAATAAGTCTTGAAATATATTGTATCCCCGCTGTAAGTAATTCCATCAAATATATTAGACTTAATGGACAGTTCCATAAATTAATTTAACCCTAGCCCTTAAATTTCCTTTAACCCTCAATGAAACCCTCTATGTCTTTAAAGCTAGGTATATTTTCCTGGTCTCCTCTAACGGTAACTACAAGGGAGGAAGAAATTATCCCAATTCTAAGAGCCACTTCGGGACTAAACCCTTTGAGCAGTAGGGCTATTGTCACACCTCCTAATGCATCTCCAGCTCCTGTGGGATCTTCTACATTTACTTTAATTCCCTCATGATAATATCTTCCCCCTTCATGATACAAAACAGCCCCCTTAGGGCCTAATTTGTATATTATAGTTTTTATTCCGAACTTTTTGTATTCATTAACTGCTTTATTCTCATCATCGTATCCTGTAATTATTTTACTGTCCTCTGGATCAGTTATTAATATGTCTACATAGCTTAATATATTCGTTATTGTTTTCCTCGCCTCTTCTTTAGACCATAGCTTCAGTCTAATATTTGTATCTAATGAGACTTCATTAGCCAAATCAAATGCCTTAAACACTGCCTCCCTAGAGCTTTCGCTTATAGCTAGTGATATTCCAGTAGAGTGAACTAACTTAGCAGATTTTACTGTGTTCTCATCAATGTCATCAGGTGATATCTTGCTTCCTGCACTACCTTTTCTATAATATATTAGTTCACTCTTGTCATGTATAGGATAACCTCTTTGAACGAAATATATTCCAGTATAGGAATTATCAACCTTAATTTTCGAGACGTCAACCCCTATTCCCCTTAACCATTCAACTATATTCCTCCCGAACTCGTCGTTTCCCACTCTGGCAATCATAGTGCATGTTAATCCCATTCTGACAAAGGAGACACAGAAATTGGCCTCGGAACCTGCAATGTGCTTTTCAAAGAGGTTTACATATCTCAATGGACCTCTCGTGAGAGAGTTAAACTGTATTAGGGGTTCCCCTATAGCAACGAGGTCACTCATTTTTCATTCCGTGCCTTTCAAGCAACGCTTTAAAGTTTAAATGAAAAGCCTTAGCCTCTTCTTTCAATGCCTTCTCCTCCTCATTGCTTAACTCAAATATTGGCTTCCTTGGATAGCCAACACTATACCCTTGAAATATCTCAGTTAAAACGTAGTTAGCAGATAATTGACCGTACTTTCTTGCTATATCAACTAAACTATAAATTAACATTTGAGCTTCCCTTGCCTCAGCAATTTTTCCTTCTCCTATTAATTTCCTTATAAGCACAAGTAGCTCAGGTACGAAGTTTCCTGAGGCGGAAACGACTCCATCTAATCCATAAGAGAAAGATGAAAGGACTAGTAAGTCTGAACCTGTGTAAACCTTTAACCTAGGTATTAACCTCTTGTATTCTAATGAGTGACTTATATCAGTTGTAGTATCTTTAAGCCCCTCTATTTTCTCCCCTAAACTCGCTATTATCCTTGGTGTTACATCGAAGTTAGTGGCCAATGGATAGTTGTAAACGTAAACAGGGTGAGGGCTAATTTCTATAATAGAAGAATAATACTTAGTAACCCACTTCTCAGGAATTCTTGGATAATAAAATGGAGGATACGATGCGACACCAACTATATCGAAGTCCGCTGAAAACTTAACTAGGGATATAACTTCTTCTAGGTTTAAACTACCTACTTGGAAGATTATTTTATCTGTAACTTCATAAGCTTTTTCCAAGTTCCTCTTTTTTTCTTCAGCGCTCAATGAAGGCCCCAATCCATTTGAACCATTCAAGAAGATTAAATCAACCCCTTTATCAATGAGGTTCTTTATGTGTGTCTTTAATTTATCTGCATCCACTTTGTTCTCCTTGTTAAAAGGAGTTATCGGAGGGACTAGTATTTTCTGCATAATAAATGAAGTAGGCGAGAGTTAATACGCTTTTCTATGGAGTTAGAAGTTGGAAAAACTAACTGGAAATTAATTTTCCAAATAGGCAATTTTCAAGCTGTTTTAAATATTAGAAGAGCAAAATATATTAAGATAAATTATGTGCTACACATATGAAGTAAAGGAGAAGAAGACTCAGAAGGCTAAGGTTAAGGAGAAACTAGCAGAAATTCCTGCTTAAGCACTCGCCTCAACTAGGCTCTTAAAGTCAATTTTTTCTTCTAAGCTTGAGAGGAAACTTTCCAACTCTTCTCCTCCTTCTATACTTACCTCCACTTCCTTAACAGCATTTAATTGAAAAACTCTCCACTCTCTCCTCTTGAACTTTACTACTATTAGATTGAAAGAGGTAAGCGGAAATAGAGAGGAAAACTGAAAGAGTTTCCTAACTTGATTTTCCCTAACCTTTACTTTTTCCCTCCAAGTGCTCTTGACCTCTATAGATAAAAGGACATTCCCTTTCACTGCAAAAACATCAGGTAACGGATTTGAAGAGGAATTTGATGTAGGGATCCTAACTGCTTTAAATCCAAACTTTTCCAATAAATGGGTTAACTCCCTTTCTGCGTTTTTTCCTATATCCTTGTTCACAAGCTTAATTGTTAAGTGTGAAACTTATAAGCTCAACTCCAAATCATAAACGCTCTCTGGTTAGACGCCTGATCTCAACATTTTATTATATTTATGATCTAGAACTAACCTCTTCCACGCCCTAAACAGTAGACCAAAAATCCACATCAATTGGAAAGGTTATTAAAGGATTTCTAAGGAAATTTTTGGGTCTACCGTAAAGGGCAAGGCTTATTGTTCGTTTTGTCACTAACTTTTAATCCCTTGATAAGTTTACAACTGATAGAAATTAACAATAAAACTATAGGACAAAGAAGATCATATAATGCAGTTATCTTGCACGAGTTTGCACCTCTCATTCCAATATTTCATTTTCATCATGACCAAGGCTTTGCCTTCAACCACTATTACTAGTAAATCATGAAACTCCTTAGAGCAAAAAGGCGCTCACATCTCTACTCTTTTCCCTCCCTTTTGGGTTCACAGTGATAGGAAGTCATAATAAGGGATTTTTACAAATAATATAAAAACATTTCTGCATGAAAAAGGATTCAGTCAACTCCTTTGAGGAGACAGAGGAACTAAATCTAGATAAAGCCCCCCTCTTATATTGGAAAAACCCTAAAACTTAAAATGCTTCAACCCCTTTTTACTTAAAGTTAGTTTTGGATCTATTATATGAAATTATCTATAAAATGAGAGATGTAAAGCCAAGTCAATAGTGGAATGAGTTCCATAGAAGGGGATCACGATATTCCAGAAATAGCGAAGAACCATTTATGTGCTCGTTAGTAGCTTAATTTTTAATCCTTAGAAGTACATACATAACATTGTGGCATTAGCAGAAGAAATAAAGAAGGCTTTGATGGAGAACCCCTCCATACTCATAGAGGTATTAATATCAAGACCAGAAATCATCTACCAAGCCCTTGCAAAGCTGACTCCATGGCAAATACTTGCCACTAGAGACGATATAAAGAAAATAGAAGAAAGACTTGAAAATATAGAGAGAAGCATGGTTACAAAGGACGAGGCTAAGAACTTCGCGACCAAGGACGACATAAAGAATTTGGTTACAAAGGACGAGGCTAAGAACTTCGCGACCAAGGACGACATAAAGAATTTGGTTACAAAGGACGAGGCTAAGAACTTCGCGACCAAGGACGACATAAAGAATTTGGTTACAAAGGACGAGGCTAAGAACTTCGCGACCAAGGACGACATAAAGAATTTGGTTACAAAGGACGAGGCTAAGAACTTCGCGACCAAGGACGACATAAGGGCCCTAGAGAAGAGATTAGTTAATTTAATAACAGGGCTAGGGGCTAGGTGGGGGCTTATGGCTGAGGAATCCTTTAGGGAGGGGGTAAAAGAAATCTTAAAAGACACCGGATTTTCTGCAACAAAAGATCTTCTATATGATAAGGATGGAAAGATTTATGGAGAACCTTCTGATGTGGAATATGATTTGATAGTTAAGGATGGAAAGGCTATAATGATAGAAATTACCTCTGCGTTAAAGAGAGGGGATCTGTCTATCATAAAGAAGAAAAAGGAATTTTACGAGCTCCAAAGGAGTGTTAAAATAGAAAAAATTATTATCATTACTCCGTTCATACATGACAAATATCCAGATAGAGTTAGAGCAATGGCTAACAGTATGAACATTGACATAGTCTATCCTATCCCTTAATTAGTTAAATATTAATTAAGGCAGGTATAATAGTATAACATGAGTGTAAAATATAAGTAAACTAGTATGTTACGTTTTTAGCTCAGAAATTAATAATATCTCGTTTAGCGAATTTAATAAATTAATTTCCTAGTAAATGTACTGCCCTTTTTTATTGCTTAGAAATGAATTTGTATTTACTCCCTTTCGTTCTTCCAAATAACTTCCAATCTAATGTGAGCAAAAGGGGAAGCAAAAGATAGAAATGCCATTACTCTCGAGGGACTACACTCTTAAAGTAGTTGATGCATCTAAAATCCAATAGTGTATATAAAAACTAATTTAGAGAATGTGGACAACGAGATCAAGAACTAACTACTTTATAGTGACAATGAAGGAAGCCCATTTTCATATTCATGCTTTAATGTTCCTTGCATATCCTGCAATAAGTATATAGCCAAACAAGAGTTTTATCCGGGAACCAAGAATATGAGTATAACCTTTCACTTTACTTTTAAATACTTATGATCGTTTTTGCTTTGCAAAACCTAATGACTAATTTAACCCAATAGAGTCGAAAGTTAAGGGTTATGTTATCCTCTACTAAACAATTATGAAAATCTTATGATCCATTGAGAAGTGGGAAAAATTAAAAAGAGGAAAAGTTACATCACGAGTAAACCCTTATGGGCTGAAGCCTTTTTCATGCTTATGGAAATGTTTTCTACTTAATAATAACTTCTATGATGACTTCAATGCGTCTTCTTGAAAAAAGATAGGGGAGATGCGAGCTATTTTACTCTAGACCAATGACTCATCTAATATTAAGGTGATCGAGTGCTTCTCCTTGATAATGAATGAAAATTAAATATTGAAATGAAAGTTAAGGGACAAACGTAACACCACATCTTCCCTTATCCTAGAGCACTTAATTGAGCTTAGGAAGGGCTTCATCATCTTCACTATGATAATTATGAATTAATATTTAAATTTTTTACTTTCCTTAACTAGTGTAAGGGATTAGGTTTTCAAAACTTAGTAATATAAACTTAATTGAATATATATATTATCAGAAACAATTTTCTTATTCTTTTTAAATAATAAAATCTATTTTGAATATACTAATTATTCTTATTTAAGGATTAATTTCTTCTACTCTTAATTTCCTGAAATCCGGATGCTCTTCAATTATCTTGCCTTCCATCTTAATTCCTGGATAAATCTCAGCGTAGTCCCCCTTCATTACCCCCCATCCTTCATCTATTAGCTTTCTTATTTCATTGTTATTTTTAACTAAAAGCTTCCTTATGGTTCCTTCAGGAGTTATCTCCTCGAAAGGTAAAGCTCTCCAATACGAGGTTCTTATGAATCTAGTCCGTGTCTCACCTAAATCCTTATATCTTGCAGAACAATAATGAATATTAATCATCTTACCATACTTCCTTATCATCTCCAATGCTAACTCCTTACTTCCCTCCACTGAAGCTAAATAATCTTTCTTCTTCCTTAAACCTCTGGAATATAAGCTTGTGAAATTTCTCTCATTCATTTCTAATTCATTTATATTGATGAAGTCTACTCCGATCTCTATTGCTTTCTTCACTATCTCTTCAACCCATTCCCTCTCGTTAGGGAGAGAGGGAATTTCTATGCCTACTCTCATGCTTGTTAATTTTAATGCTAGTTCTATTGCCTTCAAGAACTTCATTTTTGTGGGGTGAAATCTAATTTCATCCAACCCCGCTCTCTCCAATGATATTAATGATGAAGGAGTTGCATATCTACCACTTGTATATAAGTGAATGTGAAAGCTATTTCCGAAAGCCTCTTTTAGAATCTTCACTACTTTCATGGAATCTTCAAGTGAAACTAGAGGATCTCCTCCAGTTAAGCTAGCCCCAATTGCTCTCATTTCTATTGCTTCCTCAATTACTTCCTCTATACTGTTTATACTCCTTTCATTTGCATATATAACCCTCTTCCCAAATCTTTCTTCGCTTACTGGGCAGTAATAGCAATTATCGTGACATTCCCCAGTTATAAATATTACCATCTTTCCTCCTATCCTGCAATATAAGCAACCCTTAGCCAATTTACCGGAATATATTCCTATCTCTGCGCTACCGAACACTCAGTCCTCCATTTCTCCTTTATATACTCCACTTTATATTTGCTCTCAGTTTCCTGAACTAATTGCTTCAAATATCCACATAAATGATCTTTACTTAAAGGAACTATTCCCTGAAGTTTGGGAGGTCCCTCTTTCCATCCTTCAGGGAAATACCAGTCTCTAATATTAATTAAGCCTGAAATTAACATGGCTTTTCCTATAGGGGTTAATGTAGGTTCTTCTCCTAACTCCAACATTTTCCTCGTTGTTTTCTCATTACTATATCCTATCATGACTGATCCCCCTGGCTTAACCAGTGGAATTAAACCATTAATGAGGTTGATCAGTTCATTAACGTTAAAGTCGTTAGGGAAATCGAAATCTATCCAAGGTTTGTAATAATCTAGGCCTGCGAAATAATAGACCGGAAAGATTGAGTAATCATTTACTTTAATCTCCAAAATGTTTAAGTTAGCAATCTTAGTTTTTTCTCTATATATTATTTCCATTTAGCTCTCCTCTATTATTTTCTTGAACACCTTGTTTTTAACCATTATGCTCTCAATTGCAGACCTAAAATCTTCGGAAGGACTTAAAGTATATTTTAAAAATATTCCATTTCTTCTATTAAATTTCCTTCTCATTATCATACTAATCCTTTCCTCTACTATTGATCTAGAAACTCCTAAAATAGAGGACACTCTATCCTCATTGCCTATGACGTACTCCTCTATGTGACCTTCCTTTGTCGGTATTACGAACTTCAATTTCTTATTAACTCCAGGGACTCTCTGTATTGCTGAATCAGTTATTCCTCCAAACTTGTAAAATTCCTCGTCCCTGTGAGTTAATTTAGTTAAGTGGAAAGAGATCACTATTCTGCATTCTAAGTCGAGGCATATGTAACCTTTGGGTGTAGAAGTTGGTGTAGAGAGGATAATGAATTTATGATTTACGTAGAACAGATCTTCAATCATTTCGACTCTAATACTGTAATCCTCCAAAACAACAATTTCTATATCACTCTTCTCATTAACGTCTCCCCTCGCTAAACTGCCAAATAAATAAGACCTTAAGCCTATGCTTTTAAGTTTTTCAATTATATTAATTCCATCTTTACGCATATTCCAAAATAATTTCCAATGTTCTTGACTATAATTTACCTCTAGTCCATCCTTCATGGTTTACCTTACCAATAAAACCTTTTGAATCTCCATATAAATACCATTTCACATAATTAAGTTTAATTCCTCGTGGGATATCAAGATTAGCAAGTTCTTTATTTTACTAGTTAACTATAAAGAATTTAGTTTTATTTAGAGATTGATTCCTCAATAATTAATAAGGGTATTCTATTAAGGGGAGGAGTGAAAGGATAGTAATTTTCATCCTCTTGAAGTCCAAGGCAGTGAAGATAATGTTAAACATAAAATTATGTAAAGTCTAAATCCTTTTATCGATACGAATTTTTGCTATACGTAGTATTAGACTGTTCTCTATTCCTAGTTTCTAAAACTTATTGTTAAATGTCTCAGACGATGTCGGCCTCCTCATTATATCAGAAAGGAGATTTCACATCATTAACCTATCTACTAATTCTATGCTATAATTTAGCTCTTTTAAACCTATAGCTATAGCCCCTATCTCCGGCTTCCTCCTTAACATTAAAGCATTTAATCCCCTTTCTCTTGCAAAGCTTACAAATTTTTCCCTAAATAGAGCACTCTTAAACACTCCTCCTGTGTAACCTACTTCATTTACTCCTGCCCTCATAGAAACTGTCTTACAGGCTTCGACTAATTCCATTGCTGAATTAGCAATAATGTCCTTCGCTATTCCATCTCCTTTAGACGCTGCCCTATCAACTGCTTTAGCCAAGCTAGCTATTTCACTGACATTGGGATTTTTATAAGCCCATTCAACTATTTCATCAATTTCGTTAAAATTCAAATCCTTCATTATTTCCCTTAATAAGATACTGGGAGGTAATCTACCATCAAGCATAGCTATAGCTGCTCTGAGTCCTTTTAGGCCCAATTGATATGCAGACCCAACATCGCCTAGTAAATAGCCCCAATCACCTGATTTAAACCTCCTCATTCCATCATAAGAAAGTGCTATGCTCCCAGTACCAGCAATTACTATGCTACCCTTCTCACCTAATGTATGGGCAAACAAAGTTATGAATGCATCATGCTCTACTATTATCCTTTTAGCTAATTTCCCCTCTAGTTTGTAAAAAGCCTCCTTGAGGTTTTTCTCATCTTTTCTAGTATCTAGTCCTGCAAGCCCTAAAACTAGTATTTCTATGTTTTCCTCCGTTAGTTTCTCCACAGCACTCTTCACGTTTTCTATTGCCTTATCTATTCCAATATTATGGTAATTAGAAGGACCTGAACTCGAAGCTCCAATTATTTTACCTGTGTCTACATCGATAGCAAGTGCATTTGTGTTTGTACCGCCACCATCAACTCCGACAACTATTTTCATAAAGAAGTTGTGAACATATCTAAGATAAAAACCTTTCCATAATTAGTCCACGTCATAAATGTAGGAAAATTTCAGATTAACTGTGAAAGCAATGTATCTCACTAAACCTTCTAGGGCATCTATTTTACTTTTATAGAGTTGCTTTCATGCATATTATATAATTGAAATCGTAATAGTAGCAATTCCTTCGTGTGGTCATAGAAAGGGTAGGAATAAAGGTTAGAGTATACGCAATTGAGCTCTAAGGAGTTCAGCAATCAGGGAGAACAGTTAAGTACTAAGTTCTTAAAATCGATAATGAATAAAACTACCGAAATGAAATTGTGGAAACAAAGGGGAAGTGACCTATTTACCATATTCCTTCATGATTTCCTCGAAAAGGGCGGACATTTCATTCATGGCATTTTCTATATAGCATTTCCTTGCAGTTTCCCTTCCCATTGATCCGAGTTTTTCTCTTTCCTTCAGTGCTAGGTTCAGTTTTTCTGGTAACTCCCTCTCATTTTTGAAAGTATACCCATTGACACCGTCAATTACAAGCTCACTGACACCTGCACCAGAACTAACTACTACTGGCTTACTATAGCTCCACCCCTCTATTGCCGTTAAACCAAACCCCTCTGTCTTTGAAGTTAACAGAATCACATCTGCTATTTCATATAGGGAAGCTAAAGTCCTCTCATCAACATAGCCAGTGAATATTACCTTACTCTCTACATTTAATTCCTTTGCGAGAGCTCTAAGCTTCAAAACCCAGTTACTACTCTTATCATGGCCTAGTGAAGTGCTAGTGAAACTTCCGTTGCCTACTATCAATAACTTCGCCCCAATATCTTTTATAGCCCTTATTGCAATATCTTGGCTTTTAATTGGATCTAATCTAGCCACTAATAGAATAACACTATCATCATCTTTCAATCCAAACTTCTCCCTAACTCCATTTATTTCCCCTTTACTGGGTTTGTGTAAAAATGATGGATCAATGTAGGGGTAGATTTGCTTTACCCTAACTTTTGCACCAATCTTTATTAATCCCTCAAGGTCCCTTTTTGTGCTAACGATAACAGCATCAAAGCTTTCAAAGGAGCGGACTAGAAAACCCCTAACTCTTTCACTTAAGATGTTGGGGATAAATGGTATATGATACCAGAGGATTGCCGGAGCCGAGGGCCCTATTATTCCTCCTACTAGTAGCTGCTGGAAATCATTTATTAAGTAAATATCAATGTCTTGGTAGAATTCAAGTAGTTTCTCGGCTGAAATCCAGTTATATTTAGCATATGCAATGTACTCCTTTGGTATTATGTTATATTTACCTACTCCATGAGCTTCATTATAAATCCCCTCCTTGAACCTTGTATAGTCCCTTAATACATCAGCGTCTAGGTCTATGAATTCTATTTCTATATCACTTAACTTAATAGAAGGAGGATAGCCAGGTCCCAAAGATATCCACTTCTTGAGCTTAAAGTTGCCCTTTATCAGTAAGGAAGTCATCATTTTTGACACACCTCCTACCGTAAAGGAATAATCATCCTCACTTAGCTCATTTATACTAATAGGTAATCTCATTTCTCCATACTTTTCCAAGATATCTCTATATGTAAGCTTGAACCTAATGGGCGGAGTCTGGGAGTTTATAGCTATAGAAACCATAGATAAGTCTAGATCCCAACACTTATAAACCTTAAACCATTTAGCACCTAATGACAAAGTTTTACTCATTCCTTTCAAACGGCATAACTTCAGCACTAGAACTTAATGGAAGTATAGAGTGGTTAACATTCCCTAGATTCGACTCACCAGCAGTTTTCTGTAAGATTCTTGATAAGGAAAAAGGGGGGAGCTTTGAGGTAAAGCCATTAGATGAGGTCTTATTAATTCAAAGAAATTATATGGGAAATTCATTGGTTTTAAAGACTGTTTTTATCACTAGAGTCGGAAAATTAGAATTAATAGATTTTTTACCCATAGGTTTAACTGCACTTATTAGGATTTACAATTCCGATATTCCATTCAGGGTGATTATTAATCCTGTTTTCAATTATGGATTAATAAATTCAAGTATTGAGGAGGTAGAGAATGGAATAATATATAGAAATCCCCTTTCTAAAGAGGCATTGGAATTATTAATTAAAGGGAGATATTCAAGGGAAAATCATTATGGGCTAATTTTTCAACCTGGAAGAGGATATTTGTATCTGTTATATTCTAGGGATATAAAATATGGCCTTTTTAGTGCCAAAGGAATAGTTTACTCTAAGCCAGAGGAGGCTTTAAATAGAGCAATTAGTTACTGGGAAAGTAGAGTTAATAAGGCAAGAAAAGTCAGGGAGTTTAAGGATATCTACGAGAGATCTCTTTTAGTCCTCTTAGGTTTAATTTACTCACCATCAGGTGGGTTAATAGCTTCTCCAACAACTTCATTACCTGAAGTAATAGGATCCCAGAGGAATTGGGATTATAGATATGTTTGGGTTAGGGACGCTTCATATAGCGCCGAGGCCTTAATTAAGGCAGGTCTTGTTGTTTATGCAAGGAATATACTGAGCTTTCTCCTTAGTGTTATAGATCCCTCTTCAAAGAGCTTTGATCATCCTCTTTATGCAGTCGATGGATCTCCTCCACCAGCTGAGGAAAGCTTAAACTGGCTCTCAGGGTTTATGAACTCTTATCCAGTAAGAATAGGGAATGCGGCATACCTTCAAATACAAATGGATATTGAAGGGGCTTTTATGAATGCGCTAAGCGAATACTACTTTATGACAGAAGACAAGGAATACTTAGATGATAATTGGTTTGCCATAGAATCCATTGCTGACTGGGTAAAATCTTCATGGAGGGAGAAGAGCACTGATATATGGGAAGAGAGGGACACTCTTGAACACTTTGTCCATACTAAGGTAATGTCTTGGGTGGCATTAGATAGAGCTTCAAAGATTGCATATTCATTGGGTTATAAAAGGGAAGGGGATGAATGGAAAGGAATGGCGGAGGAGATAAGAAACGATGTTATGATGAATGGATATTCAGAGGAGTTAAACTCATTTGTTAGATTCTACGGGTGCAAGGAAGTAGATTCCTCCCTTCTAATGCTTCCAATCTACGGATTTATAGAGGCTACTGATTGGAAATTCGTGAAAACTCTTGAAAAGATAGAGAGAGAACTGATTGTTTCTGATAGATTTTTCTTAAGGTATAAGAACGACTTCTTAGGGAAAGCTATATATCCTTTCACTTTAATATCAACGTGGATGGCAAGAGTTAAAATCAGAATGGGTGAAATAGAGGGGGCTAAGAAAGTAATAAATTCTTTAGTTAATTGTTCTACGGACTTATTATTATTAGGGGAGCACTTAGACCCTCACAGCTGTGAACCAAGAGGTAACTTCCCCCATGCCTTTCCCCATTCAGGTTTAGTTTTATCGATTATTGAATTAGAAGACATGCAGAATGGATATCTAAATAGAAGATAAATAGTTCACGTGATTTTATTATTGTTTATAAGCGTTCAATTGGAATTTTAGTTTATCAAGCGCTCTATAATGGCTTTCCCTAGAGACCAAGAACTAAGATTGATAGGGACTATTACTCAGAACGATCGAAAAGAGTTAAAAGCGAAGTCCATCAATATAAGTTCGTTGTAATGGCAGATGCCAAAAGAGAGTAAGTATTTAAAGAACATAGTAAAACCGATCTAAAGGATTTGAAAATTTAAATCTATCTTGGTATTATTTTAGAAACTTTACAGTGATAGATTATACTATTCCTTAGAGATTTGCTTATATATCTGAAAACTTTTTAGTAAGTATATAGGAAAACCTTAAATATAGCTCTGTAAAACACAAACTAGATGACCATGAATAAAAGGAAAATATCGATGCCGCTATTAATTATATCACTTTTTTTATCAATTGGTATAGTAACAAAGACTGGACTGGCTGACTCAGTTCAGATGTCTTATAGCTCAGGAGACACTGCATGGCAATTAACTACAGCTACTTTAGTAGGTTTGCAATCAATACCAGGATTGGCCCTTATGTATGCAGGAATGGTTAATAAAAGACATGCAGTGAACTCAGCTTTAATGGTATTTTATGCCTTCTCAGCGACAGTTGTGGTCTGGATATTATGGGCTTACGGAATGTCCTTTGGTTATCCATTAATAAATGGCGTAATAGGTACTCCAAAGCCTTATTTAGACTATCTCTCCCAAGGAATTCAGGCTACTATCCCTTCTGCAGGGATAACAGCCAATTTCCCTATGTCTGCAATGGTTTATTTCCAATTAGTTTTTGCTGCTATAACAATAGTTATATTAGCCGGATCTATATTAGAAAGGATGAGTTTCAAGGCATGGCTAATCTTCGTCCCCTTATGGATAACCTTCATTTACAGTTTCATTGCTTTTTGGATATGGGGAGGAGGCTTTTTATTTCAAATGGGCGCTCTAGACTTTTCGGGAGGATATGTCATTCATTTAGATGCTGGAATGGCGGCTTTAGCGGCTGCGATAGCAGTAGGACCAAGAATTTACTCAAATAAGTTTTCAAGGCCTAATAATCCGTTACTTGTTTTAGCAGGCGCAGGAATTCTATGGCTAGGCTGGAATGGATTTAATGGGGGAGATCCATTTTCAGCTAATACAGATGCTGCTATAGCTATATTGAATACAAATCTAGCTACAGCAATAGCAGTTATAACGTGGATAATATTAGATGTTGTATTTACTGGGAAAGCTACTATAATAGGATCTGTAAGCGGTATGGTTGCGGGATTAGTAGCAATAACGCCTGCAGCTGGAATAGTTTCAGGTTACAGTTCAATATTAATTGGGATAGTAGGTTCTGCACTTGCATGGATTTCAGTTAATAAGTTTCAGAGAAAACTAAAAGTTGATGATAACTTAGGCGTTTTCAGTACACATGCTATACCTGGTCTTGCGGGAGGGGTGCTAACAGGAGTGTTTGTTGAACCTAACTACGCCTCCCTTTTCGGTGTTAACGCTTCTGGAGCTATATATGGTAATTTATATCAAGTATTAGTTCAATTATTAGCAGCTGCTGTAGTAATACTATTTAGTTTTTCTGGCACATTTATTTTACTTAAACTAGTGAACATCATAACTCCACTAAGGATGAATGAGGAAGAGGAAAAAATAGGGGATGTTGTAATCCATGGTGAAGTTCAATATGAGGAATTAACTCAACTAGTAAATGGAGGCAAGGAGGTAGGGAAGAAAGAGGTTAAAGAAGAGGAAAAACAAGAAAAGTAGGTTTTTAAGAAGATTACATGATCTTTTTACCATCTATTTTTAATTTGAGTTTCTGAATTACTGCATGCAAAATAGGAAGTCAAGCACTCCCTCTAATAATTAAAGATACCCTATTTTGATTAAAAATTTATTTTATATAGTTAATGATAAGATATCCATCTTCTAATTTTGTTTTATAGATGCTTTCATCCTAACACAGTATCATGGTTAAGTGAGGATTAATTTCCATCTATATAACTTAATAATGAACCCTTCTTGATATACCTTTTATTGATATTACTAATATTTTAATTAACTCATAAAATTTATGTTACTTCATCTTATCTAAATAAGATGACATTTCCAGATGGAGTTTGAAAAATCGAAAGACATGTGATCCCACTAAGGAGGGTACTAAAAGCTTAGCTATCTAAAGGTGGGCCTAATTGCTTATCTAAGCAATAGTCTGTTTAAGATTAAAGGCCAAAACCCAGCAAGCCTAAACTCATTCATAATTCCTTCCTTACTAAGAACAGCTGAGCAATAAAGTACATATAAAATTTAATATTTTAGGTTAATTAATAATAACACAATGAAAGTGGTATCATTTGCTCCAGCGAAACTCACACTCTTGGGAGAGCACGCAGTAGTTTATGGTAAGAACGCGTTAGCTATGGCTATAAATAAAGGCATAAAGACTATTATAGAGGAGAATAAGGAAAGTGATTTGCTTATTGAATCAGCTGATGTATTAATTCAGGGAGTTAAGCTGAAAGTTAATGAAGGAAAAACAGAAGCGTATTCAAGCATTAACTTCTCATTGAGTGTATTGTCCTATGTCATCGCATCAATAAGAAAAGTCGAAGAAAGGATTGGGGATAAAGTAAGGGGAATTAATATAAAAATAAGATCCGAATTACCTGTGAGGGCAGGCTTAGGCACTTCAGCTTCAGTTGTTGTTTCTACCGTTGCAGGTTTAATGGAGTTTTTTGGGAAGAGCTTTTCTAGGGAAGAAATAGCGAAAATTTCGTGGGAGGTAGAAAGGGAAGTTCAAGGGACAGCAAGCCCAATGGATACATACACTTCTTCTTTAGGAGGCATTCTACTAATAAGAAGTGAAGGAGAAAAGGCATTCTTTGAGAGATTAGAGCGTTTACCGCAATTACCTATAGTTATAGGGTATGTGAATAAAGAGATAAGCACTAAGGAATTAGTTGAAATTGTAAGAGAGAAATACAAGAAATATGACTTCATCCGATCCATAATGGATGTTATTAATGAGATTTCCCTTAAAGGAAAACAATGTTTAGTTCAAAGAGATTATAATTGCTTGGGCGAGCTAATGAATGTAAATCACGGTTTACTTGATGCTATTGGAGTTTCTAGCAAGCTGTTAAACGACATGGTTTACTTAGCTAGGCTCTCTGGAGCGCTGGGCTCAAAAATGACAGGAGCTGGTGGGGGCGGAAGCATGATAGCTCTTGTAAACGAGGAGGTCTCTGATAAGGTTAAAATGGCAATAAAGATGGCAGGGGGAAGAGTGATTGAGGCAATCCAAAGGGAAGTTGGAGTAGAAGTCTCTAGAGTTTAAAAGTTAAAGAGCGAAAGCTATATTAATCTAGTTCTAATTAAAGAAATTGGTGTTCAAGCATAAATGAATTTAAGTGACGAAATCAAAAGAGTAGTCCCTTTAAATCATTATATGAAATTAATGATAGGAAAGGTCAAAAACTGTAAGGGTGTTTGAGATTAAATCTGGATATTATCTTACTGTTATTGCTCTAGAGTTAACTATATATCTAATATTATCTATAGTGTGGTTTACATTTGCTAGTAATTTTCTTGGGAAGGTAATAATGATTGTAATGATTATAGCTATGTCAATAGCCTTCCTAGCCTTCTTCATTAACAACGTTGGGAAAGTAGCTGATTTAAGGTTAGAAAGAAAGCTATTGAATACGCAAATTGTCATAACAACTGTTTTCATTATTTATGGGTTATTACTACTAATTCTTACCTTAATCTAAGTTTATTCTCTTCCCAGCCCTTTCGAGTATTTTAATGGCTTGTCTTACGTGAACGGCATCTACAAGCTTGTCTTCTAGCCTTATAGCTCCTTTACCTAAAGCTATGTTTTCCTTGTAGGCTTTAATTATCTTCTCAGCCCATTCTAATTCTTGCTGATTCGGAGAGAAAACACCGTTAACCACTTCAACTTGAGAAGGATGAATAACCTGTTTTCCTGTGTAACCTAACTCCTTTGCTTCTCTAGCCTCCCTTTCAAGACCTTGTAAATCTGATAAGTCGAAAAACACTTGGTCTATTCCATCTAATCCATAAGATTTAGCTATAAGGATTATTTTAGTTTTTATGTACTCGTTTCTCGAATACCTCTTCTGCTCTCCTCCAACATCTAATGCTAGATCTGCAGTTGCATAAGCAATAGCTTTAACCCCCTCTGCTCTAGCTATATTCTCTACATTAAGAATACCTTTGGATGTCTCTATAAGGGGAATAATTTCCTTACCTGTAACTTTATATGCTATTTCAATCTCTCCCTTATCAGCTGATTTAGGAACGATTACTGCATTGACTTTTTCCAACTCAGTCAAGAATATTAAATCTTGTAAACCCAACTTACTCGTTAAGGTGTTCACTCTTACAATTAATTCCCTTTCTCCCCAGCTCAATTCATTAACTAGCTTAAATAATATTCCCCTTGCTTCATCTTTCTTACTTAAAGGCACTGCATCTTCTAGATCGAATATAATAGCGTCAGACGCAATTTGCGTTGATTTCCTAATCATTTTCTCATTATTAGCTGGTACGTAAAGCAAAGACCTCCTATACATAATTTCAAAACACATTAGGCTTAATTATTTTTTACCTAACCTCTAAACTTAAATCTATTAAACTTGATAGTGAATTGAGTATTGCACACTTTTTCTTTAATTCTAAGAAAGCATTTTCAACTATTTCCTTTGGGGAGTTGCTGATTATTATCCTCATTGATATACTCTTCAGCCTCTTTATTTCGCTTTCATCAGTTATAAACGTTGACTCAATCTTTACTTTTGGTTCCCATATTCCATTTTCTTGAAGCATAACAAACATCATAGTTGCTGTACAATAAGGAATGGATGCGAGAAACAATTTATACGGAGCCATACCAATTAAATCTAAGTTTATTTCCCCCTCATCATAAACTAAATTAGCCTTTTCAGAATCCAAGTCCAAATTCATTATATATTTGGTTTCCACACCTCAATTGAGCGAAGCCGTAATTTATAAAAGTTAAGTCTATTGTTTTTTATATTCTTCTTGTCATATTATAATTAACTATGAATTCAAGTGTTTCCTCAAATTGATTCCCTATCTCAATAACTTAAGGCACAATATACTTATATACTTTTTAGATGAGCATCGGAAAAATTCTGAAGTTTGCATACATAACTCTAAGCGAGACTCATTTTACAGAATTAAGAGGTTAGGGGGAGAAAAAGCCAATGCCTTTCAAGGAGTATCCCACTATGGAAAAATTTTAAATGTTTCTATATAAACGTTGTTTTTAATGACGATAATAATTCTCCTCCTAGCCCTATCAGGGCTCTTAAACTAAGGAGGAACAGCTCTCTTTTTCTCTATATACTAGATCAAGGGGGCTATGCAATGAAGATCTTCAAGCCTAAATGTCCCTTCAAATAGTGTGTAAAGCTAAATAAATGAGGGGAACCAATAAAACTCCTAAAGAGAACTTCACTCTTAACACTAAAAAGATTTCTTCAATGCTTAAGGCTTTTCGCTTATCTTGTATTTCGGGTCTATAGTTCAAGGGAAAAAGAACGTCAGAAGAAGTCCATTACATTAGCTTGTTATACTTCCGATCATGACTTGCTATACATACTCTAAAAAAGAGATAAATCCATGCCATATAAGTTAAAGGAGGAGGATAACTTACAAACAGGGTAGGTAATAGATAATTTCTAAGTCATGCAACGTCAGAAAACGATTGAAACGAAGTACAATTAGACTATATGCGGTGGTTGGATTGTATAGTAATTGATAAAGAGTAATTTGTAAGCCTCTTCACCCATTTACTATATCATGACTTAGCCCTCAATTCGCCTATTTAAGGAACTTAAACTCAAAAGATGTATGACTCTCATGTTTGGAAAATTAATTCAATATAGCTCTATTAAATAACTAATTCTTCCATCACTAATTCTCTTTTTCTGAACCTAGAAGGCGAGAACGGTTTGGCAATTTCCTCTACTAATCCAGAAGCAACCATTTTAGCCATTATTTTACCAGATAACGGGGAAAACATAGCTCCATGTCCTGAATAACCAGCATTTACATATAGCCCCTCAGGCCATTCTTCATCCCTTCCAATTACATGACTATGATCAGGTGTCATCTCATAGTAACCACTCCAAGCCCTCATTATTCTTATATTTCTAAAGAATTCAATGACTTTGGTTACCGTTTTATGAAATTCCTTTAACCAATTAATCGAATTTATATTTATTGGCAAGAACCCCCCTCTTTCATCATTCATAGCTCCAATCAGTTCTCCCTTAAGTGTTTGCGAGAAGTAAGTTCCAGTAGTTGTGTCAATGATTAGCGGCTCTATCATGTATTTAAAGGGCTCACTTACTGCTATTTCCTTTTTGACAGGTCTTATTGGTAGATCTATATTATTTCCCTTTAAGAATTCCCCTGTCCAAGCTCCTAAACAAACGACAATTTGGTTGGCCTTTACGATCTCTTTTTCAGTTAAAACTCCCTCTACTTCGTTCTTATTTATAATAAGCTTATTTATCTCTTTGATCTGCACCTTTCCACCTTGTTCCTTTAGTGCCCTTAAAAGACCGTAAACCAAGAAATCGTGATGGAAACTTCCATCACTTTTAGCAAAGAAGGCACCTAAGTAATTTCCAGATATATATGGAAACATCTCTTTGAGTTCGCTGGAATCAATCTCTTTAACTCCTTCCCCTTCCTCAATCCACATTCTATTTATTTTCCTAAATCTGAGTTGGGTCTCTTCGTTTCCAATCAGCCATAAATATCCTGGTTGGTAAAACATTATGTTTAGATCGAGGTCCTTCATTAACTTCTTCATTTCCTCTCTAGCAGCCTTCCCAAATCTGACATTATTTCTATTATAGAAGTGAACCCTCAACCTTCCCATATTCCTAGAGCTCGAGCCTATTCCAATCCTCTTAGCCTCAAACAGGGTGACGTTCACTCCTTTAATAGCTAAATTATATGCGGTGCTTAAACCTTGTAAACCCCCTCCTAATACTAACACTTTCATTGTTAATCAACCATGAAGCTCGTTGGATAGATTGGGGATCTGAAGGTCATTAAACCAGGGTTTTCAATGCCCTTGTTCCTTAGAATCCTGGATAATGAGATAATGCATATTTTTCCCTGACATATCCCAGAGCCTAATCCTGTTATCCTCTTAACTTCTTCTGTACTAGTGTAATCCCCTTTTAAGTCTTTCAGTTTTATGTCCTCACATGGACAAATATAGGAATTATCATCTATAATGAAGCTCTTTTTGATTTCACCTTTTTTCCCCTCATAGTAGTTATATAAATCGCTTTCCTCAGACTTTAGAGAATTAATGAACACCTCGAACTCTTTCGACTCCTCAACTTTTTCTCCCATTATTTCCATTCCTGCAATAACCCCACTCATGAACGATGTATTGATTTCCTCTATTCCCCTTACATTGCCTATAACATAATTATTACCTATTTTACCTGTGATCGAGTGCTTAGGTATTACGAAATCACTTACGAAATCAAATTCCAATCCAGCATTTACAGGTACTTCAATTGAGGGGTATCTTTTGCCTAGGAACACAGCTATATCCGCTTTATAATATTCTCCATTGGCTTGAACCCCTTCAACCCTCCATCTGCCTACCAATGAATACGTATCTTTTATTCTAACGCAATTTAACCCCTTTATTTTTTCCCTTGAGAAAACAGTCACTTCAATGCCTTGAGCTGTCGATTTATCATACAGGAATTTAATGTCCTTGCTAACACCACTCTCATCTATGAATGCTACATTCTTTACTTTAAATCCTGTATCTAGTAACCTTTCAAAGTAATCTCCTGATAGAAATCCAGGTAAATCGTTGTTTCTTATTAAGGGAGGTAGGTACTTCCCTCCATTAGCAAATACAGTAATTTTTGGTCTAATTACTTGGAACTCATCACTAGTTTCTATAAGATATCCCTCCTCAAATAATCCTAGATATTTTCCTCTGATCATTACTTCTTCAAATTTCCTAATATCTATTCCATGTATTTGCCTCATCCTCCTTCCTAGTCTGCCACCTATTTCGTTACATATTGCAATAACCTCTCTTTTGCCTATGAGCTTAGAAATTAAACCAATAGAGGACGCCCCACATCCTATAATCATTATATCAGTGTTTCTCTCCTTTATAGCTCTTTTCTTATGCTCCCCCACAAATACTCCTGGGTTGTTTATTGCCTTTGCAATTACCCTGTAAAAATGAGGAGTTAATATCTTAAATAAGTCGCTATGTATTTGCTCTACTCCTATATCTAGTTCACCTCTTTCCTTTATAGTAATATTTAAATTCTCCACTTCCTCGCTTAACCCTATTCTTTTACCTTGATTTTCTACGAAATACCCATGCTCCCATTCCTCTCCGTAATAGACACCTCTTGGCCTGTAATGCCTAGGACTTAAGCAGGTTGAATATTGACCTTTCTCATAAAGAAGAACATCACACCTCTTCCTTGGCATCGTTTTCCTATAGAATCCAGTGTTATATTATTTCCCTAGTTGGTTATTATTAAACTTTAGTGCTAAGATTTTTGAAACTACATATCTATAAGTATGGGTAATGGTAGATCTAGTTTGCCCTAAGGATAAGGCAAAACTAGAGAATTTGAAGTGCACTGTCTGTGGAAGGGAATATAAATATTTAGAAGGGTATTACGATTTTATATTAGATAGGTATTTAAACCCTATGGGCTTTCTAGAAAGGCATCCATTTTTCTATGAAACTTTTTGGCTACAAACGGGGTGGTTAATAACTTCTTTCACGTTATATAATTCAGTTGTTCGCGATATAATAATGAAGACTGTATATAATAATAAAGGGGTTTACATTGATATTGCATGTGGGACTGGAAAAGCTCTTGGATATTTTCATGAAATGGGAGCTAGGGAGGTTATAGGTTTAGATATCTCAAGAGAATATTTAAAGTTCGCCTCTAGGAAGGGTAAATACTTGTTATTAAGGGCAAGTGCAGAGGAGATCCCATTACCAAGCAGTTCAGTGAACGGAGCAACTATGTTCTTGGCTATGCATTTAATGAAGGACAAGAAAAAGGTATTTGATGAAGTAGCCAGAATACTCACAGAGGGGTCTATTTTTTCAATGATAACATTAACAAAGAATTCGTTTTCTCCTGTACTCGCTAAGCTATGGAAAATAGATTTATTAAACGATGAAGATTACATAGAGATAGCATTGGGTTCAGGATTTAAGTTAATTGCATCAAAAAAGTTAAGAGTTTGGACTCTATTTGTTTTCAGGAAGAATGGATGAAATATCCTCCATAGCATTGACACTAACTCTATCTGCAATAACAGGTTATTTGTTAAAGAGGATAAATATGCTCTCACTGCCTGGTTATATATTATCTGGCTTACTCGGATATTATTTCTTCTCATTTAACATCTCTGACCCAATAGTTTCTTTTATGTCATCAATAGCAGTTCCAATCATTTCCTTTGAGATAGGGCTGAGCATTGACTTCAATGTGCTAAGGAAGTTATTGACTAGGTCGATTATCGTCATCGCATTAGAATCTATGATAGTTTTTTACGTAATCTTCATAGTTTCTCTTTTGATTAACATGTCATTCTATGAGAGAATAATAATATCGCTAATAGGCTTAAACTCAAGTACTGCGATTGCGTTTAAACTTTTAGAGGAGAAGGGAAAAATTAATAGGGAAAATGAGTCAATAAAGATGGTTTTGGCTGTAGCTTCTTTAGAAGATATAGCGGCTTTAATTTCATTAGCTTTAGTTTCAATATTGATAGGTCAGGAAGTTAATTTATTAAGCTATTCAGCTAAATTACTAGGTGCCTCCCTCTTCTCATTTGTTTTAGGTTATTTGGTATCAAGGGAGACAATACCTAGAATTACCAAGGGAGGAGAGGAGCTGTTAATATCCTTTCTCTTCGGCATAGTTATGCTATTCACATTACTAAGTAATAACCTTAATTTACCATCAGCCTTAGGAGCCTTCATTTTAGGTCTTTCCGTTTCCCTAGCTTCTAAGGAAAGCGAGGAAATAATCAAGACTATAAAGCCCCTAAGATATCTTGTCTCAATATTCTTTTTCACATCCATTGGGTCTGTATTGGGATCCTCCCCCTCCTTCTCTTACTTATTGCTAGGCATCATTTTATCAATAATAATTCCCATTTCAAAAATGGCTTCCTTCTTCATCTCCTCATGGATTTCTGGAATAGATAGGTTTACTTCATTAAGGCTTTCGTTATATATGGGGGCAATAAGCGAGATAGGAATAATAATATCCCAAACGGCATTCTTAAATGGATTAGTAGGTCCCCAGATTGTATATTCTTCAGTTTTAATCGTAGCAATATCGTCAATAATGGATTCGTTTATCGTGAATTACGAGGAGAAAGTAGCATCTATAATAGGGAAAAGGCTAAGTTACAGGTGGATGGATCAACTAGAGAATTCCCTTAATTCCCTAATAAGGAAAATAACAGCAGGGGAGGGCAAAAGGAAGGAGTTGATGCTTATACTAAGACCTTGGATTCAGATCCTTTTCCTTTTCATTTCAACGCAAGCAGTAAACTTAATCTTCTCAGGACTACAGCTAGATGTCTTCCTCAAGAACCTGATAATAATGACCGTAACGGTAACTGGATCACTATCTATTATTTACTTAATATATCGTTCGAAAAACAATATTTTCAAGTTCGTGAATGACAGGAGCATAGCAATAAAGCACAGAAACTTCTTAGGGAACTTGATTTACTACATATCATTGATAATATCAATAGCTGTGGTTTCGATATTAATAGTATCCTCAATAAGCTACTTAGAAATACCGAATTTGGGAATAATTCCAGGATCAATCATTATTTTGTTTAACCTGTTAGTAGCAGTGATAATAGCAAGGTTCATTATAAGGTCGATGAGGAAAATTTACAAAGAATAAAAGCTTATAATTACGTAATGGTAATTAAGCACAATGAAGGCTGCAGTGCTTAGGGAGTTTGGTTCTGATTTTGTAATAGAAGAGAAGGAAATAAGGGGAAAAGGTATAAAGGTTAAAGTGAAGGCATGTGGGATATGTGGAAGGGATTTAGTTATATGGAGAGGTGGATTTAAGAACTTCCAGCTTCCTGCAATATTAGGACATGAGGTTTATGGAATTCATGATAATAAACCCTATGCAATTTATCCTAATATTTACTGCGGAGAATGCATATACTGTAAGAGCGGTAAAGAGAATCTATGTGAGAGAGCTTATATTCTAGGAGAAGGAGTACCAGGTGGTTATGCTGAGGAGGTCTTGGTGGATGAAAGAAACTTAATTCCTTTACCAGAAAACGACTTCGTTAAGTACTCAGTCGCAGAGCCTATTGCAACAGCAATACATTCATCTAAAGTGGCCAATATTAGGATAGGTGAGAAAGTACTTGTTACAGGTGCATCTGGTGGAGTTGGAATACATGCAGTTCAATATTTAAAGGCTATAGGGGCAGACGTTTATGGATTAACCTCAAAACCTGAGGTGGTAGAAAGTGTAGGAGTAGAAGCTGTTTCACTAGATGATATAAAGAAAATGAAGTTTGACGTAGTTTTCGAAATAGTTGGGGCTAAAACAATAAATGATAGCCTAAGGGCCTTGAAGAAAGAGGGGAGATTAGTACTTATAGGTAACGTTGAAGGGGAGGAAATAGTATTAAGTAGGCCTGCATTAACTATTATGAGGCAACAAAGCATAATAGGTTCTGCATCCTATACAAAGAGGGAATATGAGGAAGCTATAGAAGCGGTAAGAAGGAGATTAATAAAGCCTGTTTATACTGCTTATAATTTCTTGGATATAAATAGGGCTTATAGGGAAATAGTTTCCGGTAAAGCTAAGGGCAGGGCTGTTTTAGTTTTTTAATGAGTTATTAAGTATTAATGAAGCAATTTTAACGATCCCCCTACCGCTTTTTTCATTTACAACTAGAAGAGCCTCCTCCTTTAGTTTACTTGTAGAATTCCCAAGGGCTATTCCTCTTGCAATTTTAAACATGGGAATATCTGTGTCAGAGTCTCCAACAGCTATTACTTCTTCCCTCATTAACTTCTTCCTCCTCATTAGTTCACCTAGGCCTAATGATTTGTCAGCATTATATGGCAAGAAATGAATTGCGTATCCACTTATTAATACTTTCACCCCCTTTAAATTGTTCTGAATTTCATTTATTTTGATGTCTTTGATATCATAATTAGGGTAAAACGCTAGATCAAACTTCTTACACTTGTTTTGCCAGCTAGGTCTCATGTTGTATTTTGATGCCAGAGAATAAACAAATTCCCTATCGATTTCGTTACAAAGCGTTTCCTCTTCCTCGCTCTTTCCATCCCATAAGACACATCCGTTTTCACCAACTACCCCTCCACTGAAACCAAAATATCTTGCAAGTCCCCTTAAGACTTGAATTGAATTACCGCTTACTAAAGCTACTTCTATTCCCCTTCTTTCAACTTTTCTTAAAGCGTTTATAGCAGGTAAGTAAACCTTATAGGTTTTTCTATTTATAGTTATTGTTCCATCTACATCTATTGCTAGAAGCCTGATCAATTTAATCTCCTTTAATCTCCTTTATTTTCCTAAGTACATCTTCCGCATGACCATTTACGTTTACTTTATCCCATATACATCTTATTATTCCCTTTTCATCAATTAAAAAGGTAACTCTTTTCGCTGTTTTACCGGAATCAGACAGAACCCCATATTTTTTTATTATCTCTAACTCTTTATCTGCTATTAATATGTGGCTAAAGTTATACTTCATCTTGAAACTCCTCTGGGAACTAACGGAATCTGAGCTCACGCCAATTACGACAGCGTTATTTCTCTTGAACTCCTCTATTTTAGAACTGAAATCTATCCCCTCCCTGGTACATCCAGGAGTATTTGCTTTTGGAAAGAAATAAAGGACAACAATTTTTCCCTTGAAATCGCTTAATTTCACTTTCTCGCCATTATCTGCGATACCCTCGAATTCCGGCGCTTGGTCGTTAACCTTCGGCATCTCCATGAGAAAATATAAAGGTTTACCTTTTTAATTTCTAAAAAACTCACTTAGCGTAAACACTCTTTAAGTACTCTACATATTGCCTTATAGCTTCCCTCAGAAAATCACTCCTTGTAGTGTACCCGAACTCCTTAGCTAGTTTATCAATCATATTGATCTTTTCCTCGTCTAACTTAAATGATATTGTCACGTCGTTTTCCATGTCTAATATTATAGTGCTATCGTCGATCTTGAATACCTTCGTCATGTTATCCTGATAAAGTTATGCTAACTCATTTATTTCCTTTTCGCTTTATTCCAATATAGTTTTACCAACATGTTTTCACTTCACTCCAATGTTTTTTTTCCCTAGTCTGCAACAAATATAAAGCCCAAGTCTCTAATCCTTTAGAGCGTTACGTTGAGAGTTGAAGAGATTTTAAAAGTGTTGAAGAGGAGAGGCATTGAAAGGCTTAACCCTGTCCAGGAAAAGGCCTTGAATGCAGGATTATTAGACCTGAAGAACATGTTAGTTGTTTCTCCTACAGCATCAGGAAAGACGCTGATAGCTGAAATAGGAATGATAAACGCCTTGGAAAAAATTGGAGGCAAGTGCGTCTATGTGACTCCCTTGAGAGCTTTAGCTTCTGAGAAATATAGATTATTTAAAGATTTTTGGGGTAACTTAGGTTTCAAGGTTGCCATTACAAGTGGGGATTACGATGCGGAGGACGAGTGGTTGGAGAACTATGAAATAATTGTTACTACTTATGAAAAGTTCGATTCTCTTTGGAGACATTCTCCACGATGGCTAAGGAAAGTTAATTACGTTGTTCTAGATGAGATCCATTTTATTGGGGATATAGAAAGGGGGAGCAAAGTTGAAGCAGTTGCCACCAAGGCTAAGCTAAGCGATATAAAGGTTTTGGCTTTGAGTGCAACAATTCCGAATTCAGAGGAGATTGCATCTTGGTTAAATGCAGAGCATGTGAAGGTTGATTGGAGACCAGTCCCATTAAGGGAGGGAGTTTTAACTAAAGTAAATAGTAGAGCAGTAGTTCTCTATAGTAATGGGGAAAAGAAAGAATTAGGTAGAGGAGACCCAATAGCTCTAGCCGTCAAAGATGTTCTAGAAAAAGGGGGGCAGGTATTGATTTTCAGGAATTCTAGGAGGAATTCGGAATCTGAAGCCGTTAGGCTATCAGGTTTAGTGTCAAATTACGCAGGTAATTTAGACGATGTTATCAATCAAGTGATGAAAGTCGAAGAAGGGACTAAAAAGGAAAAAGAGTTGCTCTCTGGTCTGTTAATCAAGGGTATATCATATCATCATGCAGGTCTGTCGAGAGCACATAGGGAAATAATAGAGAGATCGTTTTTGGAGAGAAAACTAAAAGTAATAGTCGCAACTCCCACCTTAGCAGCAGGAGTTAATTTGCCTGCAAGATTAGTTATAGTTGAGGACATATTTAGGTATTCAAGAGACGAAGAAATGAGGAAGATGATTTCTGTTATGGAGTATAAGCAAATGAGTGGGAGAGCTGGGAGACCAGGATTTGATGAAGTGGGAGAGGCCCTTATATTTACAAGAAGGGAAGACATGTTGGAAGAAGTATTCAATAAGTATATCAAGAACCCAGAAATAGAACACCTAGAATCAAGGCTAATTGTCGAGAGCAATATGGAGAACTTCATATTAGAATTCATAACGTCAAGGAAGTACTGCACAATGAAGGAATTAAAGAATGGAATATCCTCTACATTTGCTTATCATCAATATGGGGGAATAGATGATAAAAGGATAGAGAGAATGGTTAATAAGCTATTAGATGCTGGTTTTGTTAACGAAGAGAACGGAAAGTTCGTAATAACTAAACTTGGTAAAAGGGTGTCTGAGCTATATATAAGTCCTGAAACAGCTAGGCTTATGGTTAAGGTATTAATGGAGTTCGATGATTTATGTAAATACAATTACTTACAATTGTTAGGTTTAACTGAGAACTCTCCAATACTTTCTACTAGCGGAGAGAATTATTTGCGTTATGACGAAAACTGTAAAGAAGTTTTCGAGGAAAATGAGTTCCTTTACGATTCATCAAACAAATTGGCTTCTATAATATTAGACTGGATAGAGGAAGTGGACGAGGACGATATTTGCGATAAATACTCAATAGGTTCAGGAGACTTAAGAAACTACATTGAAACCCTTGAATGGCTCGCATATTCTGCATCTGAGATATCAAAGGTCTTGGGGTTGAAAAAGCATGAAGAAGAGTTGAGGAAATTAACTTTTAGGATTTCCAAGGGAGTTAAGGAGGAGCTATTGAATCTTATATTAATCCCTGGAGTTGGGAGGAGGAGGGCTAGGGCACTTTATAATGCGGGAATTAAAACTGTAGAAGAGCTATTAGATAATAAAGAGAAAGTAATTAGGCTATTTGGCGAGAGAATCGGGGTAGCAATTATTAACGAAGCAGAAAACCTAAGAACTGAACATCTGCATTCTTAAGGAGTAGTCCCAAAATAGGTATTCAAAGTTAGAACACATCCTGAAGTGCTTTCTCATTTTCTCTTTTTCCCTTTGACTCACTTCTTCCCCTATCTCATTAATTATCTCAATAATAGCTTTCACTTGTTCCTCATATTCTTTGGAGGAATAAGTTTCTATCCATTTCCTGTATTCCTCCGTCTTTGGTTTATAATTAGAAAGCATTTTCCCTACATCTAAGTAAATCCAGTAACATGGAAGTACTGAAGAGATTAGCTCTGGGAAGCTACCTGTTACAGCTACCTTATATAGATAACCAACGTAGGCTATGTTTATCAAATTCATTTCATATGAATTTGGGTTTATTTTCCACTTATTGATGAGCTCCTCGTGCAATTGCCTTTCAAAAGTTATCGCAACTCTTGCATGATCTAGGAAAGTTGATAATTTATTTGAATCCCAAGATTTTGATGCCAAAATCGCTAATACCCTTGAAAAGTCATTAAGGTAATAAAAGTCTTGGATTATGTAATATTTGAAGTTCTCTATTGGAAGCTCGTCGCTAGCTAGTCCTTTAATGAATTTATGCTCCTTGATCTTATTGAGTATATCTTCGACATCCTTCCACAATAAATTGGCAATCTTCATTTAGAATAGCATGCTAGAGAGGGTTAATAACCTCATTTATAATTTACTTATTTCCTTAACTAACATGAAAGATCCAATGATTAATGAGAAGCATGAAATAAACGATATTATAAAAATTTCAGGAATTCTATCAAACCAATCATAATTTAGTTCAACTATTGATATACCGCAAGACTGATTATTTATTATCTTGTAATTCCCTACAGTTAAATAGTAAACCGAAGTTCCATTTTCCCTAATCTCTGGGTAAAGCAATTCCCTTCCAAAAACGTATACATTGCAATTTGAATATACAATGAGTAGACTATTTTGATAAGCGTTGATCTTTACTTCACTTGAATTAGTTAAATGTTTAGAAAATGAACTATGTGAGTTATCAATAAGAGGAAGGAAATTTAAGAGAAAAAGGGATATGGAAATTATTGCAACCCAAACTGTAATTTTTTCTAACTCCATGTTCTAATTGAAAATAAATAATTGTCATACCTCAGCGTAACTAATCTTAAAATATTGCTGTGAGATAATATCAACAAAATGCTTAAAGTATTACTTGTAACCGGTAAATTGGCCCAGGAGGTTGTTAAGAGATCCCTTTCTGAGGCTAAACTAGATGGAATAAAAATTGAGGTTAAAGTCTTAGAACATCCAATAGCTGCGCTAATGAGTATAGATTACTTAAAGGAAAGATTGAAAAAAGAGAAGTTAGACTACGATTTAGTCGTAATACCAGGATTAATACCAGGAGATGCCTCGAAGATAGAAGAGGAAATAAAGATTAAAGTAGTTAAGGGGACTGAGGATGCGTCAGACATACCATTTTTAATAGACGCAATAAGGAGGGGGGTACCTCTATCCCCTACAGAGGCTGCAGATAGAGTAATAAAAAGTCAATCAGAAGAGGAATTCATGAGAATTTACAATGAAATAAAGGAGAAGGCCAAGGTAGCATTTGAAGTAAATGGGTTAAAAATACCCATAAGGCCTCCGCCATTTATAGTGGCAGTGGAGATAAATCCTAAGCTTACTCCCAAAGAAGTTGAGGAGGAAGTTTACAGGGTTTCCGATTTCGCTGATATAATAGTTGTTGGGAACGAAGTTGGAATTAATGACCCTGAACTAATGAAAAGGAAAGTAAGGGCTTCCCTGGACTCAGGAAAAGTTATAGGCGTTGACAGTATTTCTCCTAGGGAGCTAATTGAGGGAGTAAAGGAAGGTGCTTCGTTAGTGCTTAACCTTACTATAGATAATATCGAATCACTTGATGTGATTAAGCGAGAAGCTGCCTTTGTTATTGCACCTATTGAAGGAGGTGCTGAGGAAGTTGAAAAGGTATTGAGAAGGGCTGAGGAAATGGGATATAATAGATTAATGCTTGATTCCATACTTAAGCCCCCTTTATTTGGTTTAGTTGACAGCATAATAGAGTTCAATAAGCTCAGGAAACTTAACTATCCATTATTCATAGGGATTTTAAATGTTTCAGAATTAATAGATGCTGACAGCACAGGAGTTAATGCATTGTTAACTAACGTTGCTGCTGAATTAGGCGCTAGCGTGCTCTTAACCATGGATGAAGGGAGGAGTTTTGGGTCTTCATGGGAAGTAAAGCTCTCCTCTATGATTACGTCTGTAGCAATGTATAAGGGAAAGACACCAAAGGGACTGGGAAAGGATTTATTAATACTTAAAGAAAGGGGAGGACCTAAGACACTTATAAAGGAGAGAGCTGAAGAGGAGGTAAGAGTAGATGAGGTTATAGAACCAACTATGAGCAAGAAGGGCTATTTAAAGATAGGAGTTGATAAAGAGATAGAAGTGTATTACTATCCAAGTGGGAGTATTAAGCCAAAGAAGGCATTTTACGGCAAGGATCCACTAAGTTTGGGGAGGAAAATAGTAAAGGAACTAAGTTTAGAGCCTGAACACTCTCTATATCTTGGTTATGAGTTAGCAAAGGCAAAGATTGCCCTTGATTTAGGGAAAACGTATATACAAGATAAGGAACTGTTCTCAGAACTTCCTTGGACAAAGAAGGTGAGGAGGAAGGCGATTAGCACTTGAAAGTAATAGAAATACCTTACGTCGTGAAGATATATTCCTTGGTAACACAGAGATCAAGACTCGACATTATCCTTTCTCTTTCTGAGCCAAAACTAATTTACGATGGAAGGGAATTAGCTTTTCATCCCACTTCTTTTGGTCTAATGGAGGAAAAGAACATAGTGGAACTAGCCAGGAAGATTCTTAATAATGAGAAATTCACGGTCAACGAATTATCTCCTATAGCTCTTGCACCTTATTTCGGAGGGATTTTAGGTGTGATAAGCGAGCAAGGTAAGAGTCATGTGTTATTCAGAGTAGCGTCAAATGAGAAAGTATGTATAAGGAGAGGTAAATGTAGCAAAATGCAAGTTAGTTTTGAAGATTTAATGAAGAGTATAATTAATGGTGAGATCCAAGAAATTAATGTACAGGGGATTTGCTTAAAGAAGGAGTGCGACGATGGGGATTTTATAACAACTATAAATGAAAAACCCTTACTTTATGAAATCATCCTCTCTCAATCTTGACGCTTTTTCCCTTTGATAATGCAATTAAAGCAGCCTCCCTTGCTGAATTAGTTACTATTACTTCGCCGCTTTTCCTTACATCAAAGGGGATAATGTTTACTAATTTATCTGTAGAGTAATCATTTCCAGTAAGCAGGACAACTGGGATTCCATAAGAATATGCCATTAATATCTCTATCATAGTTCCTGATTCTCCACCCAGGGAAACGAGAACATCGGAGCTCTTAACAAGGATAACACTCCTGGCTTTAAAATCCATGCCAGTATTTATTAGGACGAAGTTTTTGCTATTTAGATCAAATGGAGGGGGATTATTTGGTAGAATGAATACAACTGTATTCTCTCTTGAGCATTCCACTGCTACACTCCTCATTAATCCCCAATACCCTCCTAATATTATGTTATTTCCCTTAATCATGCTACAGAATTCCCTTGCTATTTTATCATCTCTTCCGCTCTTATCTGAACTGGCTGCTATCCCAATATTCATGGGATTATAATATGGTATGTGAATTAAATATTTTCAGTCAGGGATAACTCTATCACCCCTCAACTGAGGCTCTATCATCATCACCTTATGCTATATTTATAGTTATAATAAGGTTAACAAAAGCAAAAACATAAGTGTTGAACGGAGTAGAACTTTCATGAGATTGTATTCACCTCTTTTCCTCGTTCACCACGCTTAAGGGAACAAGGCTCAGGTAACTAAGTGGAGAGCTTCATTGAACCAATCCTTTATCTCAGATTGCTTTGGAGTTCATTATAGTGCTTTATTCTACAAGTTAATGGTAAAGCTTCGTTTATAGTGTCAAAAGACCTCAAATAATGTAAACTCAACACTTAATGAAAATTGTTGACAAAGGCCAAGTTTCACATTTGACAGTTATTTCGTAAATTAGAGTTTTCTCCATTTACGTTCAAGAACTATATAGCAATGGTAAATCCCGTTGGATGCCTTGCAATCAAGTTGAAAACCCCCCTCTCTGCAAGTTAAGCTAAAAAAAGAAGGATTAAGCCTACTTAATCCCTAGCCCTGGATTAAATGTAAAAATTCAGTGAAACACAAGAACCCTTACTCATATCTTCAGCTTTATTTTAAGCCATTCTTAATCTCATAGTTGACTCCTGGAAAACTTTTTAATTTATATGACGTTGATTTGGCAATGATTAACTTGCTCTTCCCCAGGCGGGTGGAGAGGGTAATGGGGATGAGAGAGGGACATGGTTTTTTATTTATTTTGATTAATGAAGTAATAGCTAATCGCAAGGGAATTTTTAATACACTAACCAATTCTCGAAGAGTAGGAAAATGAATAGGCAGGTGAAAAGATGAGCTACGCTGAAGGAAATCCAAGCCCTCCCGGAAAGGGGAGCATGTATTTCACTTTTCTGAGACCTAAGAGCTTGATTAAGTCTTTAATCTTACCCGTAATATTAATAATACTCTTTATAAATCCATATGTAGAGGGCCTAATGAGTAAAGACCCAACACCGTATATGATGTCTCATTATGCTCTTTATGCATCAGGTATAATATTGGGATATTATTTTATGAGAGCCCCTAGAAAGATTGGATTTCTAGGAATAGTGCCTGCCATTGCTTGGCATATCCCCCTTCTATTCGCCTTAGGGGCCTCAGATCCATTATTTAGGTTTATTGATTTTATGACTCTAATCTTAGGAGGTTTCCTCCTAGGAAGCATCATTTCTTATTTAAGTTTAACCACGAGGATTGCTCTATTTGCTTTATGGATGACTGGAGACACCTATCTATCGATCCTCTTCCTAATAAATTCCCCAGATTATTCTAACTTATCTATTCCATATTCTCCATATTCCCCTTCGCAGTTCTCCACTTTAGGCATAATTATGTTATTTGTTATGAACCTTTTAGCAGTCTACATCGTCTTCATTATGTTAAGGAAATATATGGAACTTTAGGACTCTTTTGTTAATGAAACAGGCGAGAAGGCACATGATTCACTTATTTTGCCCTCCATTGCATCCTTTAAGAAAATCATTGGATTCTTCACATCCCTCATGTGTCTTCCAGATCCGTTCCTTATTATTTTCACTATTTCTGCCAAGCAACTCAACGCTATTTCCTCACTTGACTTAGCCCCTATATCAATACCTATAGGCGAATACAAGTTCTTCAATTTCTCCTCCTCTAGCCCTTCCCTTAACATCCTTGCAATAGTAGCAGCAGCCCTCTTCTGGCTTGCTAAAAGGCCTACGTATTTTGCCCCTTTCTTTAATGCCTTAAAAGTAGCCATCCAGTCATATTCTTTTCCCCCTTCGTTGGCTATTACTACTATGCTTTCATTATCAATAACTTGATCTAACACCTCTAATTCATTAGAGATAAAATCAACGAAATTAAACTTCTCCTCTTTCAAGTCTCTATTGCCTATTACTGCAACGTTGTAACCTAAATCCTTAGAGAGCTTAGCTAAGCTATAAACTATTTCACCTGATCCAACTAAGACCAATGAAGGCCTAGGCATTACAGGTTCAATCTTTACCCTTAATTCCTCCACATTAGCTTCAAAACTCTTCCAATTCCTTATTGCTTCCAATGATAACTCCTTTACTTTATCATTGTACTCGAATAGAGTTCCGAATAAAATTTTTCCACTTGAACTTACAATTACCCTATACCCTTCCTGGATTTTCTTATTTCCTTTCATCACAGTCACTATTGAAAATGGCTCAGACCCCTTGCTTAAAGAGGAAACAACCTGGAAGAACTCACAGGAAGTTTGAGACAGCATAACACTATATAGCTTTAAACTAATTTAACCTTGTCGGTATGTGATCTAAAAGGTAAATTGCCATGTCCTTAGAATATTCATTTACCTTTCTTACAAATTTTTCTTGCTTATTATTTAATAAAAGATAAATATATAATTTTTTTCCGATTTTAACGAGTTTTTCGTAACTCAGTGGGTTCATGGGATTATCAAGGATTACATAGTCAAAGCCTTTCTCCCTGAAAGGAGGATAATCAGAGTGATAATTCACAAAATCTACAAATCCCCTAAGTTTGTTTAATTTAGATGAGTTGACTCCCATTATTAGCCCATCTATGTTTAAATCACATCCAACTACATAACAGTTCTTAACCTTTGCAATGTTTAGAGCAATAGCACCATATCCAGTGAACGCATCTAATATTGTAGTCCCCTCATTTAGCTCTTCGGCTACCCTCTTTCTCTCCGTTGCTAGGCTTGGATTTACATAAACCTTAGCTATATCAACTTCAAATATTACTCCATTTTCTTTGAACTTTGTAGTCGTATTACTTTCTCCTGCTATTAATTCTAAATCGTTTATCCTCATCTCACCTTTAACTCTTTTCCTTAGGTAAACACTCCTTACTCCCTTAATTTCCCTTAATATTATATTCCCCAGCTTATTCAAATCAACTTCCTTGTCCTTCACAGTAATTAGGACTATTCTACCAATTTTAAGATATGAAGTAATGTTTTTACCTATTAATTCCCTTAACTTCTTAGCCATATTAGCTTCTCTTCCTCATTATTACTGTGAAACCCCTAACTTCGATTACATCCATATTTGCCCTATTTTCAAGCTCCCTAATTAGTCCTTCTTTGGTATTATTGATCAGTACAGCCTTCGAAAGCGATATTTTAACGAATTTCCTCTTCTTTACCCTTCTCTTTATCTCATTAATTAAATCCTCAGTTATCCCTTTCTTCCCTACTCTTACCTCTGCCCTCCTATGCCTTATTTCCCTCAATTCCTCCAACTTCTCTTACCTTCTTCAGTCTTCCAATATCGTTTAAAACACTTAAAACTTTTCTCGATATCCAGTCTAACATCGGTTTCTTTATTCCCATCTTTCTCAGAACCCTTAAATAAAGCGGGGCTTGAATCTTTGCACCTGCGGCTAGCACATGTCCTCCTCCTCCTAGCTTATGCGCAATTTCCCTAACATTATATCTATTGCTCCTAAATGAAACTCTTGAGCCGTTATATGAGCAGAAAACCTCACTACCTGTTCTCGACATAACGTATTGAGCCCCATAGCTAATATCTGGAGGTCCGTTCCATTTTATTGAAAAAGCTAACTTAACTCCATTAAATTCAATTACTTTCACGTTCTTTAATATATTTGAATAGCCTTTCAATTCCTCTTTAATCATGTAAATAAGGGACTCCTCGAACTTCTTGTTCCATAAGTTCCCCTTGTAAAGCTCCTCAACTACTTCCATTTTCCACTTGAAATCCCTGTTTAACTCTATAACCCTTCTTAATTTCTCTCCCAAACTATTATTATGCATCCATAAATCCACAGAGCAATCTGCATCCACTATTACCTTGTTAATATTATCTCCATTACCTTTATATTTTTCAATTACACCTGCCCCACACGTGGAATTGTCTACATGAAGATCAACTCCGATTCCCTTAACCTCCCTTATCCATTCCTCTTCCCACACATGATGATCATACCACTCAATTACTTTATTCATAGATTTCAATTCTCTTAATAATGAAACTACTTTAGAATATATAGAGCTATTCATTCCTAAGTCTGCTATGACGATTGCGTTCTCTTTCCCATTTCTTATGTTTCCCAATACTTTAACAAGCGAATCTGGTCCTGGCACAAATATGATTTTCCTAGGCATATTTCCGACAATTCTAGAATATACTGCTGCAGAGCAAGTACCATCTAGGTCATTGTGAACAATCATTAAGTAATGCATTTAATCACCGAGTCAGAATATTTAAGGAGAAAAACCTAGTTAATAAAGCTTTTGTCAATATAGCGAAGTCAAACCATGAAATTAGCCACATTTACTAATAAGAAAAAGGAATTTGTTATAATTAGGGATAAGGTAAGCTAGTATATTGATGACCCTATAAACCTTGTTTAGGTATTAGTCCTATATGGCGGAATATTATATATAAAATTACTCCACTTGCTAAACCACCTATATGTGCCAAAACATCTACTCCAGGAATTACGCTACTTGATATAAAAACTATAATGAGAAATATGATTGCCTCAACCTTTAAGTACTCGTTAAAGACTTCATCTGTAACTAAATAACCCAGAACACCGAAGAGCGCCCCAGATGCGCCAGAACTGACTGTGTAAGGACCGTATAGTAGAGAAAGGGAGTTTCCTAAAATTCCAGTTATAAGGAAAATTAATAAGATTTTCCAATCTTTTGGTTTAAATATGTAGTCAATGGCAATTATTGAGAGGGAGTTAAATAAGGCGTCTATTAGGCTATCAGTGATCAAAATAGATGTGATCAATTGATAGTAATAACCTTGATATACAAGGCTATTAACTTGGATTAAGTAAATTAATAACCCTAACTTAGAGGAAATTACCCCTATTACATAGCCTAAAATTATTAAAATAGCTAATACATGGGAAACCCTCAATTTTCTTCATCATAATTAAACGAACTTCTCTAAAGACTTCTCTTCCTTCGATATGTCTGGTTTGTCAGTAACGAATCCATTACAGCCAGACTCTTTAGCCCTCCTCAATTGGGTAGGGTCATTTACTACCCATGTTATGACTGTGAACCCCTTCTTCATTATTTTAACGTTTCTAGGATTCACCAAGTTCACTCTAGGTAACAAAGAAAACGCCTTTATTTTTCGCCCCTCTTCTATTGGAAATGGTGGTTTAAAGAACAACAAACCTATGTACTTTCCTCCTAAGTCGCTTACTTTCTTTAACGATTCATAATCAAATGATATAAATAAAACATTGTCTAGCATCTTTTCCCTTTTCACTAACTCTACTAATTTTCCCTCAAACCCCTTTTCTTTAATTTCTAAGAACAAGTTCTTTCCGTTAAACTGGGAAAGAACTTCCTCCAAGGTAGGCACACTTTCACCATTTATTAGCTGTATTCCCTTTAATTCCCTAAGACTAACTTCCCTTACCTTAAGATTTACTTTAGCAACTCTTGAGAGGTCCTCATCATGTATTACTACGATTTCATCATCCTTGGTTCTCCTTAAATCCATTTCCACAGCATCGCATCCCATCTCGAAAGCTCTCCTAAAAGACTTCATTGTATTTTCAAGTTCATATGCACTAGCTCCCCTATGTCCAACCAAGAAGAACTTCTCCTTAATTTCCCCTATCATGTTGATGTAAACTCGTTTCACAGACTTTAATATTATTGTTCAAAAATTAGGTAAATGATCAACAAGGAAATTGAGTTTCATGTTAATAAGAAAGTTGAAGAAGTTATGGAAATAATTAATGACCCGAACAATCTCAAGAAAATGATAGGTGAAATTGAATACGTAAGAGAAGTAGAGAGGGATGTTTATGAGGTAAAGCTAAACCTTATATTTTCCTTAGTTTTCAGAGTTAAGAAGGAGCTAGAAAATGGAGTTAAGTATAGTGTTATATCTAATACTATAAATTTCTCAATTCTTCATAAAGTGTTCGATGAGAAAGGAGGAAGTAGGGTCGTGGTTAAAATAAATTATGAAGGACCACTTGAACCTCTTGTTAATAAGTTCTTGGATGAGAAACTAGAGGGAATAAAGAGCAAATTTCCCTATTAAAAATAGTTTTTTTGTGAGAAAGATCGGAAAATTTAAAACTTCAACTTCGAAATAAGATTGTGATAACATGAATGGTACAGTTATTAAGATGAAGGCTCTTATGATACTAACCTCCATATCTATAACTCTGTTGGCCTTTGCGCTAGTTTACGGTCTTCTTTCTTATTTTCTAAGGGCTACATTCTCCATCTACTTAATAACAACAACGCTTTTAATGGTCTTAATGATAAATGTGTTCCAGTGGTTAGCAGGTCCTTACTTAATAGGTGCTATGTTCAGGACTAGGCAAATAGATGCTAGTGATCCGCAATATGGATGGCTGGTTGGATTGGTAAATGATGTTGCAATTAGAAATGGATTAAGTGTTCCCAAAGTCTTTATATCAGATGTCCCATTTCCTAATGCTTTTGCATATGGGAATCCATTAGCTGGAAGGAGAGTGGCCATAACTGTTCCACTACTAAGAATATTAAATAAAGACGAAATTAAAGCAGTATTGGGCCATGAAATAGGGCATTTAAGGCATAGGGATGTAGAACTATTAATGGCTGTCGGATTACTTCCAGCTGCTATATATTGGTTAGGATATACCCTATTATGGTCAGGTATGTGGGGAGGAAATGGTAGGAATGGCTCATACTTACCTCTAATAGGGATAATATTGATAGCGGCGAGTTTCGTGTTTCAATTATTCCTTCTCTATTTGAATAGATTAAGAGAAGCTTATGCTGATGTTAATGCAGCAATAACCGTAAATAATGGTGCAGAGAGCTTACAAACGGCTTTGGCAAAGCTCGTTACATCTATGAACCCAAGAATCATTGAGCAATATAAGAGCAATAAGATAGCTAACATGTTGTTTTTCGTTGAGTTGAAGCCAGTTGAAGATGAAGACGCTAAGTTGGTTGTTGAGGCTTGGAAAAACCAGAAGGTGAAGTGGTACTCTGATATATTCAGCGATCATCCTCATCCTGCCAAGAGGATACAATTATTGGAGAGATTTAAGTATTCCTTCTAAGTTTTTTCATTTTATATCATAATATTTTCTCATGATCTCTTTTTCAAATCTTCTTATCCTACTCATTTCGATAATTTAACTATTAAGTAAGCTTAAGTGATGGAGAATATATATTCACTTTAACGTTGTGTTAAAATTAATTGTAGAACTGGACTCTTTTGAACTTCATAAATAGGGGATATGGTAAACAATATTACATTAGTTGATTTATTTACACACGAGAAAAGTTTATTATATTATGAAGAAGAAGATATTCTAGAAAACCTTATTAACTTCTAAATTTATTCTATCAAGAAGGGCATGGATAAGCCATCGAGAGGTCAAGTAGGAAAGGTGGCTTTTGCTGGAGTAGTAGGAACTACAATTGAATGGTATGACTTCTTCATTTCAGGTACAGCAGCTGGTGTGGCTTGGCCTTTAGTATTTTTTCCTAAAGAAGATCCCAATTCAGCTCTCCTGCTCTCCGTAATAACCTTTGGAATTGGATTTATTACAAGGCCTGTTGGGGCATTCCTGTTTGGGCATTTTGGGGATAAGATAGGAAGGAAGTCTACATTAATTTGGACTTTAGTGACTATGGGCCTTGGTACCCTTTTAATCGGCTTAACTCCTCCTTACACACCAACAGGAATATGGGGATTTGGTATTGGGATATGGGGAGGTGTTTTGGTAGCAATATTTAGGCTAGTTCAGGGATTGGGAGTTGGCGGAGAATGGGGAGGAGCTTCGACATGGGTGACAGAGTTCGCAGCTAACTCAAAATATAGAGCTTTTTGGGCCTCTTGGGTTCAGCAGGGCGTTCCTTTAGGTTTAGTGTTTGCTAACGGTCTATATTTCTACTTAACTAACCTCCTTACGTTAAATGGAAAGCTTACCACTTCGTTTTATGACTGGGGATGGAGGATCCCCTTCTTCATAGGGGCCATTGTAGTAATTGTAGGAGTTATAATAAGGTATAAGTTGCTAGAGAGCCCAATATTTAGTCAAATACTTCAAAGGAGGGAAATAGAAAGAGTCCCGATGGGCTCTTTGCTAAAGAATCAATGGGTGACAGTTCTACTATGTGCTATAGGGTGGTGGTATGTTAATGCAATGTTTTACATTATAACTGCTTTCTCCCAAGGATATATAAAGCTCGTAAATCCTACTATGCCTGGCTACGTAGGTCCTTTCAGTATAATGATAGCAGGTATTGTGAGTGTATTCATTACTATACTTGGAAGTCTTGCTGCTGATAAATTTGGTAGGAGAATAGTTATTGTAGCTTCTGCAATAGGTTCTGGAATATTGGCTTTACCTTACGTTTACATGCTGACCATTAATAGTCCCTATGTAATATATTTAGCCCAGACCATGGAATTATCTGTTGTATTATTTGGTTATTCAGTGCTCTCGGCATTTTTCTCAGAACAGTTCCCCGCTAAATATAGATATACAGGGTCCGGATTCTCATATCATATAGCAGCACCATTCTCAGGTGGACTAGCCCCTATATTAGCAGGCAGTTTCACTGTAACTTACGGCTCAATAGGTGCTGCTCCATATATTGCTATTCTAGGAATAGCTTATTGCTTAACTTCAGCGATAGCAGTTGCCCTCACTAAGGAAACACTTAAGAAGGAGATATCTTATTAGTAAAAATCGCTAAACTATTTTTATTTTAATTCCAATTTTTTCTAATACCTTTATTAGCTTATCCACATAGGAGTTTTTATAAATATAAACGGCCTCTGCATTGGATTTATATATAGCGTCTAATATAACCTCTTCCCTAATTTCGCTTAAATAGTGCTTTGAAATTATGTGCCCAAAGCAAATATCTTCCTCGATTGCTAGTTCAGTAAATCTAGGTGCATAGTGCCCTCCTCCTAGCCCTACAGCTAACTCTTTACAGTAAGGTGTCTTTTTAATTGAATTGTTCACTGATTTAACTATTAACTCTATTGCGTTCAAATCATTCCATTTCTCCTCATTACTCCCTATTTCCACGAAGAGTATTCTACCATCAGGTGTTGGGCCGTGATGAGTTGCCTCGTATGTGACTTCATATCCCTTTGGTGAAGCGTGGTAAAGTTCTTTTAAAATTTCCTTTGCTAATCCAGGGTTTGCATATGGGAGTTTAAGAGGTTCGCCTCCTAACAAAGCTTCCTTAGTAGGATTACCTGGATGATGAACAGTTATGCTGTTTATTCCCTTAAGGCTAGAATGTCTACATAAGACAATTAAGTTTTCGCTATTGACCTTGAAGTCTACAGGTTTCTCCTCTACAATTTTAAAATTTAATCTCATAGACCTTAGAAAGAATATGGCATTCCTCCCAACTGGATCCCTATTGGAGACGACAATTATTGGCTCATCCATGCGAAAATAGTTAAAGGCTAAGTTAATAGCTTTTCATTAATCAATAGACACGGATAAACTTCATCCCTCAGCGGGGTTTTAAACCTCCTTAAGTTTCCACATACTTTACAGAACCTATATATAACCTTACCTTTTATCCTTATTATACAAGTTTCATTAATAATTAGCGGAACATAGCATTTCCTGCAAAACTTCCTCTTGTACTTTACATCTATTCTTAATCTTGCCTTTTTAGCCATTGAGAAAGCTAATTTAGAGTAGTTCCTGGCTAGATTTATATTACCACTTCTTACCTCCTCTAAAGAGTATTCAAGCAACTCCAAGATCCTTTTATATATTTTCCTCAAATGTAATCATCTAAGCTCCTTTTCTTTACTTTCCTGCTCAACTTCTTCAAGTCATTCTCAATCTCACTTCTAAGGTTTGGATTATATAGAGCAGCAGCTGGGTGGTAGGTTACAATTATTTTCACCTCTATCCCATTTATTTTGCCCTCAATCTCTTTTCCTCTAGCTTCTGATATTGAAGAGAACTTCATTCCAATTTTTGACATTAAGAATGAAGCAGAATGTCTCCCCAAGCATATTATGTATTTAGGTTTTATTATCTCTATTTGCTTCAACAAATAAGGCGAGCAAGTTTCCTTTTCCCTTTCAGTTGGATCCCTGTTATTTGGTGGTCTGCACTTAACTATATTAGTTATAAATATTTCCTCCCTCCTTATACCAAGCCCCTCAAGTATCTCATTGAGTAGCTGACCTGCTTTGCCAACAAACGGTCTCCCTTGCTCGTCTTCATTTCTACCTGGTGCCTCTCCAACTATCATTATTTCAGCTTTAATATTCCCCTCCCCTGGCACTGCGTTTTTCCTAGTTAGCCAAAGCTCACATTTCCTGCATTTCCTTATCTCCTCAAATAATTTCTCTATTTCCATCTCCTTACCTATCATTATAATTTTTACTCGTCTAGGTTTTAACGTAAGGAGCATAAATAAAGGTCACAACAGTAGTTAAATTACTTGAGAGATAAACATTAACACCTTCATGTATAAGGGGTAAATACACGTAGTAATTTCCCTGGGGGAGGTTAAACTTAACAATTCCAGTGTTATCTGTATAGTTTTGAGAATAAATGCTATTGTCTTTAAACACCCATACCTGCTGGAAACTCACAGGACCAACTCCTCCAAAAGGGCCGTAATTCTCCTTAACTTCTACTACTAAATCATAGCCAGAGAAACTCTCCTTGCTTACATTTACTATGGTTTTATAGTTTCTAAAATAGGCAAATCCAACAAGTCCAAGTACTATTATTAATATTGAAGCTATTAATATAGCTTTCCTCCTCATAGACATGATAAAGCAATAGGAGGAAACTTATTAAGTTTTAAGGATAAATTCCCTAGCAATGAGGTTATACAATACATTAGGAAGGAGGTTTGAGGAGTTTTCCCCAGTGGAGGGTAATATTGTTAAGATGTATGTATGTGGGCCAACAGTCTATGATTATATTCATATAGGTCATGCGAGGTCCTTTGTCTCTTTCGATGCCTTATCAAGGTATTTGAGAGTAAAGGGATTCGACGTTATAAGGGTTCAAAATATAACAGACATTGATGACAAAATAATTAGGAGAGCCATCGAACTAGGAAAGGAGTGGAAGGAGGTGGTTAATTACTATACAATGGATTACTTGGAGGCTCTGAAATTCCTAAAAGTGAAAATAGATATACATCCAACTGTTACATCTCATATTTCTGACATAATAGAGTTTATACAGAAGTTAATTGATAAAGGTAATGCATATGTAAGTAATAATTCCGTTTACTTCAATGTGGACACATTTCCAAGTTATGGTATTTTGTCGAACACTAAAAAGGAGCAGTGGAAACAAGAGGAGGAATACTTAAGTGAGAAAAGGAATCCATATGATTTCGCCTTATGGAAAGCAAGCAAGCCAGGAGAACCTTATTGGGAGTCCCCTTGGGGAAAGGGAAGACCTGGCTGGCATATAGAATGCTCTACAATGTCTTCTAAATATTTAGGGGAAAGGATTGATATACATGGAGGAGGTCAAGATCTAATTTTCCCCCACCACGAAAACGAGATAGCTCAAAGCGAATCGCTTTTCGGTCATAGATGGGTTAAATATTGGTTACACGTTGGTTACTTAACCGTGAATAAAGAAAAGATGTCGAAGTCCTTAGGAAATATAATAACTTTAAGGGACTTAAGAAATAAATATGATTATCAAACAATAAGGCTTTGGCTCCTTAGTTCTCATTATAGGTCTCAGTTGGAATTTAACGACAGTTCCTTGGAACAGGCCAAGGCATCCCTGGTGAGATTAAAGGATGCAGTTATTTCCCTATTAAGGATATCATCATCTTATTCTCATTACTTAAGGGAAAAAGAAATGTCAATTATTAAGAGGGTTTCTGGCATTATAAATGATTACGATAGCTCACTTGAAAGTGATTTCAATACTGCCTCTGCCCTTTCATTAGTGTATGAAATGGTTAGCCTATCCTTTAAGGAGATTATTCCGTCAGAGAGCGCAGCCTTAGCTTCCTTATCGTTGTCATTCTTCAAGAAGTTCAATGATGTATTTGGGGTAATAGATGATGTCATTTACCAAGAAGGCAAGAAGAGGGAGGAGGATTTAATAAACTTAATAATTGACTTGAGGAAGATCCTTAGGGAAAGAAAGGAGTATAATCTTTCAGATGATATAAGAGAGAGATTGCTGAGGATTGGAATAAGATTACTTGATAAGGGAGAGGAGACTACTTGGTCATATGCTTGAAAATCCTAAAACCCTAAAACATATAAAAAATCAAATAAAATTTATTAATGCCGGGGTGGCCGAGCGGTCTAAGGCGACGGGCTGCAGAGGTGTTTTGGAGAAACCCGTTCTATCGCGGGTTCAAATCCCGCCCCCGGCTCTTAAAAATATTTTCTCAGAGCAATAACATATATTATGTCTGTTAGAATGGTAGATATCTCGGAAAAGGAGGATGTTTATAGGGAAGCCGAAGCAGAAGGCTTCATAAGATTGAAGAGGGAAACCATTGAGATGATTAAAAGTGGAAGGATTGAGAAAGGAGATGTCTTAAACGTTGCGAAAGTTGCTGGGATATTGGCTGCTAAGAGAACATGGGAGATTATTCCGCTATGTCATAACATCCCCCTTAGCTCCATTAACGTGGAAATGATTATTGAAAATGAGGGAATCAAGTGTAAGGCTATTGTAAAGGCGAATTATAAGACTGGAGTTGAGATGGAAGCGCTAACTGCAGTCTCAGTTTCACTCTTAACAATATGGGACATGGTCAAGAAATACGAGAAAGATGAAGGTGGACAATATCCCATTACAGAAATAAAGGAAATAAGAGTAAATAGGAAGGTTAAGACTTCCTCCTAGAAATTCTCTTGTTTCCCTCTCCCATTATGAATTCAATTTCTTCGCTTGTAAACCCAAGTCTCCTAAGTTCCTCTCCTTTGCTTGCAAGTATATTCCTTATTAATTCGTAGTCCTCTGCCAGAGCTTTACTTGAGGTCTTCATCATCTTTGAAACCTTCAATAATATGCTCCTCTTTATCTCCCTCTTCTCCTTTGTTTGAGACATCATCCTAATGTTAACTGGAAAATCATATTTTACCCAAGGAATCTTCTCTTTTCCGCTGCTATATAACTCTATGTCCTTTGCAACTGCGACTCCTCCACCCATCATGTCAAATGCGTAGCTTAAAAAACTCCAATTCCCCATCTTAGCTCTGTTTATATAGATAGATGCCTTACTTAACGCATCAAGTGCTCTATATTTGTAGAGTGCTTTAGCATATTGCTTGGGAACGTTCTCATACAACCAATATAATATTGTTTCGTAATCCATGTCAACGCTAGTTACAGCTTCTTTGGCTTTCCAAACTTGATCAGCGTAAACAACCCTCCTCACCATCTCGAACCCATCAATGGTTCTCTCCTTATATCTCATATTATATATTACATCCTCCTTTGTCACTTTCATTCTTCTGGCGGACAGCATTTCAAGGGAATTGATTGCATATCTTAAATCTCCTTCACATCTTTCAGCTATTAAGTCTAAAGCTTCGTATTCACAGTTTACTTTCTCCTTTCTGCAAATCTCCTCTAGTAATTTCCTTGCCTGTGTCTTGTTTATTTTCTTTAGCCCTATCATTATGACTTTATCTCTAAGAGGTCGTAATTTCATATCCCATGGATCATTAGCGGTAAGGATTATAGGAGCTTTGCTCTCCTCAATTAATTGGATTAAACCATTTATGAATCCTTGATCTGATCCTGAGGCTGCGTCTATTTCATCCATTAATATTAACCTCCTTTCGCTAAATAGGCTATTCATTTTTGCTACCCTCTCAACTCCCTTCCTTAAATCCTCTATTTTTCTTGAATCACTAGCGTTTACTTCATAAAGGGAAAATCCGTATTCTCTAGCAAAAACCTCTGCTAAAGTAGTCTTCCCAACTCCTGGGGGCCCATAAAGGAGCACAGCCTTTGATTTACCTTTTGGCCAGGACTCTAGCCATGACTTAATTATCTCCTTTGCCTCCTCTTGGTTTAATACCTCACTTATCCTCTTGGGTCTATACTTTAAAAACCATGGAATTGAAGACATTACTCCCCTTCCTTGAACATTAAAATGAATTTGGCTATTAGGCTAGCTAGCTGTATTTCATCATCCGCCCCTTCAACTATCCTGAACTCCGTTTCCCCTATGGAATCTGCCAGCATTACTCTTGTCTTCTCACTTATTTTAAGCTGAGGGTTCATTATTTCCCTATGTAGTGCCCTCACAATGTCTTCCCCTGTCATCCCTTTCTCTATTAGAAGAACTCTTAAGTAGTTCCTGGCGCTCTCGAAATCCCCCTTCATTGAGTACTCAAGTATCTTCCTAACCTCCTCTGGTCTACTGAAGGAAGTCACTTTCATCACGTTCTCTGAGTTCACGTCACCTAATGTGGAGGAAGCCTGAAGGTAGTTTATCGCCTTCCTTAGGTCTCCGGAAGAGACATCGTATATCAATTCTAGCCCATCCTTTGTGCAATTAACTCCTTCTTTCTCACATATAAACTTTAGCCTCTTTATTATATCCTCCCTCTTTAGCGGAGTAAACCTAAAGAGGGCTGTCCTTGACTGGATTGGGTCAATTATTTTGCTTAAATAGTTACATAAAAGGATGAACCTAGTAGCCTTTCCATACATTTCCATCATCCTCCTCAAAGCTTGCTGAGCATCTGTAGTCATGTTATCAGCTTCATCAAGTAATATAATCTTAAAACCAGTTTCCGTTGGAACTAATGTCCTAGCAAACTCCTTAACCTTTGTTCTAATAACGTCAATCCCCCTTTCATCGCTAGCGTTTAACTCTAGAAAATATTGCTTATAATTTTCACCATATAGATCTCTTGCTAAGGCTAGAGCTGAAGTCGTTTTTCCAGTACCTGGTGGGCCATAAAAGAGCATGTGAGGTATATTTCTCTCTTCCACAAATCTCCTCAATCTCTTAACTATATCCTCTTGGTTTACTAAGTCGTTTAGGGATTTCGGCCTATACTTCTCAACCCATAGAATAGCCTCTTCTTCTTGCAATTCGCTCTTTGATAAATGTGAGGGGGTAGTTAAATAATCTACAGTTGGCTCTAAAGTGACACTATTTCATTGAGTTCAAGAAAATCAAAGTTCATGAAGTGTAGACATCTAGAGACATGTCTAATGCCCTTGAGCTGTGCGTTAGATAACCACTGGAAATTACATCAACTCCTGTTGAGGCGAATTCCTCGACATTATTAGGATTTATTCCACCTGATGCCTCAAGAAGAACCTTTCCCTTTAATTCAGCAACAACTTCCTTTATCTCATGAGGTCTCATGTTATCTAGTAGAATAATGTCTGCCCCAGCTTTATAAGCCTCTAATGCGCCCTCTAAGGAACTGACTTCTACTTCCACTTTCTTTGTAAAGCTATTTATCTCTTTTGCCATTTTAACTGCTTTACCTATACTTCCTACAATAGCAATGTGATTGTCCTTTATTAATACACAATCAGATAAATTAAATCTATGGGGATCTCCACCCCCAATTCTTACTGCATATTTCTCGAATACCCTGAAACCTGGGGTAGTCTTTCTTGTTGACGCTATTATCACTTTTGGATTAACTTTCCTAGCCTTTAATACCATTTCATTGGTTGCAGTAGCAATCCCAGATAATCTTCCTAGGAAATTTAATAAAAGTCTTTCAGATGACAAAATGACACTAGCCTCTCCTTTATATTCGATTACTATATCCCCTCTCCTCATCTCCTTTCCATCATCTAGAGAATACTTTATTGTAAGTCCTAGAGTCTTTAAAAAAGGCCTCAAGAATTTAAGCCCAGCTATTAATCCATTATCCTTGGTAATTACCTGGGCTCTAACCTCTTTGCCCTCTACAATTTTACTACTTATATCCTCTGGGAAAACATCCTCCTCAAGGTAATTAAGTAATTTACTTATATATATCTCCTCCATTTTCTTCAAATTAGTTAATTTCCTAAGTTTTTTAATTGTTGTCGAACACATGTTCGATATGAGTTCGGGAGAGATAGTTAAAGTAGCTATAGCATCTTCAATAGGAACGTTAATTGATTACTATGACTTCCTTTTAGCAGCAAGCGCATCTGTGATTGTATGGGCGCCTCTCTACTTTTCACATGTTGCTAAGGATTCCTCAGCCGCACTTGCATTATCTTTAGCTACTTTCTCCTCAGCATATATTATGAGACCAATAGGTGCGTTGATATTTGGTCACTTGGGGGATAAAAGGGGTAGGCAAAGCGTGTTAGTTTTGACTTTAATAATAATATTTGTAGGCACTATAGGTCTTGGATTAGTTCCCACATATGATGAGGCAGGAATAGTGGCTCCTATACTAATAATATTATTCAGGGTTATCCAAGGCCTAGGATTCGGAGGAGAATGGGGAGGAGCATCTACGTGGTTAATGGAATTCATAAGTAAAGAAAAGAGGGGATTATGGTCTGGTATACTAAACTCCTCTGTTCCTATTGGAATAGGACTGTCCTCGATAGCCTTTTCCATAGCACAATCCATCTTAAACAAGCAGGACTTCTTTTCGTGGGGATGGAGATTATTGTTCTTAATTGGTGCCTTCATAATAGTTATAGGAGCAATAATCAGGCTTAAGCTTAGGGAAAGCCCACTATTCCTTGAGCTAAAGAGATCTGGAAAACTAGACCCAGTACCAGCAATAACTGTGTTTAGGGAGGAATGGAGGAGAATAGTTCTCCTAGCCTTATCATGGTGGTTCATAGCTGCAATAACAGCTATAATAATAACTCCCTTTTCAATAGCCTTTACTTCGGCAATAGCAACGAAACAGGCAGTGAGCGAAATATTCGGTTTCAGTGTTTCTGCGTTTGTAAACCTAATGATAGGTATAGGGGGTATAATAGGAGGGATAACTACTTTATTTAGTGGTTTACTCGGAGATAAAATTGGCAGGAAGATAACTATATTAATAAGTTCTATAATATTCCTACCTATGCCATTCATTTGGTTTTTACTTATACAAACGCTAAATCCGATACTCATTTTAGTAGCATTCATAATTATTCAGGGAATACTCCAATACTTAGGCTTTGGTGTTATACCTGCATGGTTTAGCGAGCAGTTCAAGACCAAATACAGGTACTCAGGATCTGGAGTCGCCTATCAAATGGCAGGCTTGTTAACTGGAATAGCATCAGGGTTTATACTCCCCCTTCTAATAACAGGCGTTCCAGTTGAGTCTGCTTGGATAAGGGTAGCATTGCTAATGCTAATTATTGACCTAGTTTCCATGCTCGCCATAATATTCACTGAGGAGACAAGGGGAATAGAGCTGAGAAACTAATTTTTGAGAGCAGGTTAAAGTTTAACTATGGAAAGGAGAGTTTTTGTTTTAATCCTCGTTGTTCTTACCTTAATTGTAGCATCTGTTTCTATATTTATATCAGGTAGATTGGAAAGCGGAGAGGAAATTACTAAATCAATGAATCAGAACTCTAATCAGGCTAATGTAGTTTTCGTAAATTCTACTATTGTTAATATAGTTGGAAACGGCAAGACATTAACGATAGTAGCCAATAACTCAAGCCCTTTCCAACTATACATTAGGGGAAATAATAATTACATTCAGGTAATTAATGGTATTCTTTATATTTATATTAAAGGAGATAACGACGAAGTTCTAATTGAGAACTCCTATGTTAAGGGATGGCAGATCAACGGAAGTAACGATAACATCATAACCCAATCTTAATTCAACGAGAGGCTTTTTCCTAAATTAATTATCCAATTAAGACTATAAACGATAACACTTGGGATAGAATACATGTAAAAGTGGAAAACTATTTACAAAGGAATGAGAGCACAGCCATTGAAGAGGAGTAAAAGCTAAGCATAAAAACCAAAATCCCAAAAGTTCTTCTCCACTTTATTAATCCTAAATGGAAATAGCAATGAGCTTATCCTCTCACCAACCTTGATAAAGCAAACCTCCTACCCTGCAATAAAAGTTCCCATGTAAGGAGCCTTGCTACACTTTTAATGGGAAATGTAAAATTAAATAATGCTAGGAAAGAATGAAACCCTGAAGGAAATCCTGACTCCTTCAAGTCTTAGAAACATCAATTAGCTCATTGCTACTTTATGAGACCTAGCAAGTCTTCACTGAATTTAAGCAGATTCATGTCATCTCCTATATTACCTATTACTTGAAGACCAACGAAATTATTTAAGGGTATTGAGATGGCAGGGTTACCTGTGAAATTGAAAATAGATGTATTTCTGACAAGGACTGGTCTATATTTCGATTCATTTCCAATTACTTCGCTTATTTTTGGAGGTAAAATGGGAGTGGTAGGACATAAGAAGAAGTCGTATTGCTTTAACGTCTTCATTAGAGAATTCAATATAACTCTCCTAGCTCTTAATGCATTTATGTAATCACTTGCAGTTATGGAAAGACCAATTCTTATTGAGCTTGCAACGTCATTACCATAGAGTTTTTCATATTTGTAGAACATTTCCTTATGATAAGAAGCCATTTCAGCATTAGTTATGAAGAACCTCACCTTTATGATTTCATCTAAGTGTGGTAAAACTATTTCCTCAAGTTTGTATTCTCTCGATATTTTGTTTAGAGCGCGCTCAAATGCCTTATTAACATTTTCATCTACTTCCGTCTTAATTACTGCTATCCTCTTTGCATATCTCTTCCTTGCCTTGATTGGTAATAGGGTTACGCTATCACTCTCATCCCTTTCAGATAAAACTTCAAATACTTCTCTTATATGATTAATTTCCTTCCCTAAGATTCCAACAGTGTCAAAGCTCCATGCTAGGGGAATTATCCCCTTTCTACTTATCTTTCCATAAGTAGGTTTAAAACCCATAACTCCGCAAAAAGAAGCTGGAATCCTAACTGATCCTCCAGTATCAGTTCCAATTGCTATTGGCACCTCGTTTAAGGCCACAGTAACAGCAGAGCCACCTGATGAACCACCAGTTATTAGTTCTGGATCACTCGGATTTCTTGTAGGCCCAAAGGCTAGGCTTGTGTTCGTCGCACCTGAGGCGAATTCATGAGTATTTGTCTTCCCTACAATTATTGCTCCCTCCTTCTTTAGTATTTCAACTATTTTTGCATCGAATGAAGGATAGTAATTTTCTAGAACTTTAGATGATGCAGTTGTTTTGAACCCCGTAAGGTAAATTACGTCCTTTAAAGCGATTAGTAATCCACACAGCTTCCCGCATTCACCTTTCTTAGCCCTTTCACTAACTTCTCTGGCTTGCTGAATAGCTAGATCCCTTGTAATGGTAATGTAATGATTGAATTTACTATTGTTCTCATTAATCATATCTAATGCCTTCCTTGTTTCCTCTACTATATCGAGTTCCCCTCTGGAAATCTCAGCCTTCTTGTTCATCATTTATAAGCATCACCGAGCAATCATATGGTATCTCATCTTTTATATCTAATTTCTCCAAAACCTTACTGAATTCCTCTACGATCTTCTCTAAACTCTCCATGAATCGTAATTTGATGCTGAGTTAAATATTTGAAAAAAGTTCTCTTCAGAATTACTTCATTTACAACTAGTCTCCCTTAAGGTTTAGTTGTACTTTGAAAATTTTAGCCTGAGAGTTTGTTTTATTTTCATGAGAATCGTTTTAGGTGATATAACAGAGGTTGAAGCAGACGCAATAGTAAACCCCGCCAACGAGTTACTAATAATGGGGGGAGGAGTTGCCTATGCAATTAAGAAAAGGGGAGGAGATGAAATAGAGAGGGAAGCACTTAGTCAAGGTCCAATAAGGATTGGAGAGGCAGTTGCAACTTCTGCAGGTAAGTTGAAGGCTAGATATGTGATTCATTCTCCCACAGTTAAGGAACCTGGAGGAAATACTAATTCAGATTGGGTAAAACTAGCTACAAATGCAGCCCTAAATAAGGCAAGGGAATTAAAGATAAGCTCATTAGCTTTCCCCCTTATGGGTGCAGGGGTAGGTGGATTAAGTATAGAGGAGAGCATAAGAGCCATGATGTCAGTTTTGGAAGGAGTTAAAGACATTGAAATAATGATAGTGATAAGGGATGAAAGCACATATAGGAGATTGAGGGATATCTTGGGAAGATTTTAGTGTAAAAAATTTGAATTTTGTAATTCATCTATACTAATCATTATAGTTAGAAAAATTTTTAACGTTAGGCGTTATATAAAGGATAATGAAGAGTTTGAGGAGGAGAGAAGCTAAAGACCTTCAATTAAATGTGTTTTCCCGAATAATTTACAGAATGGGAGAAGTTTACGAAGATAAGTTAAAGAAGGCTGGATTAGGAATTGAACCAGAGGTTTATGGAAAGAGGGCACTTCTGTACCTTTTGGGAGGGCTAGTTATATCAATATCCCTCTCGATACTTCTCTACTTTTTATATTTGAAAACCGCGTTAATTGCACTGATAATATATGCATTGATTGTAAGTCCAGTCTTTCCAATAATTATGTATTTTCTACCTAGTTTGGAGCTTTCTCAAAAAATAGATTCTAGGAGAACTCACGTGACTGCAGAGACTCCAATATTTGCAGTGTTATTTGTTGTATATTTGAGGACAGGACTTTCTCCTCAAAGGATATTTGAAATAATGTCTCAGAGCTCAGGACTTTCTAATATAAAGATTGAGGCAAAAAGAGTAATTTTATACATAAAGTACTTTGGAGCTCATGTAGAAAAAGCTATTGAGTGGTTGCTTAGGAACTCGCCATCACAGCTATTCAATAAATTTATAGAGGCATATAACATAGCAGTAAGATCAGGCGCACCTGTATTGACAACGATGCAGAGTAGAGCTATTGATCTAATGAAGGAGTTTGAATTAATAGCTAGAAAAGCTGCTGACAGCGTTGAGGGGATAGCTCAAGGATATATAATATATTTAGCGAGTGGATACACGATGCTGTTTATAGCTTTACTATTAACTGGTGTTTACCCACAATTTTCAGCCCTGATCTCAGTTCTTGGTGCTTTTGCTGTTATAGGTATGCCCTTGTTAAACTTAGCATTCGTGTTAATGGTGGATAAAGCTCAACTCAAGTTCCCATCTAAGGGTTTAAATGCATATAAAATATTTGCGATAAATTTTCCCATAGGTTTAACTATATCTATTATGGGACTATACTTAAGTGGTAACTTGGAACTACTTTTAACACTAAGCGGTACTATATACAATGTAATTAGCATAACATTTTGGTTGGTCATTGGATTGCTAGTTTCTACTATCCCACCAGCAATCTCGTCTTACCTGGAAATAAAGAGGACAACTGGTTATGATCAATACATTAGCTTGTTTCTAAGGGCTATAGGCGAGGGATTGAGATCTGGAATCCCACCTGAAAAAGTAATAGAGAACTTGAGGTATTCAAAGGAAATGGGTAAGTTCACAAAAATAATAAACTTCATAACGTCCTCAATAAAAATTGGTTTGCCGTTAGTAAGTACTTTTAAAAAGGCTACAAGAGAAATAAGGGACTTCTTAACTAGAACTATTCTCTTATCTATGGCGGACATGATGGAGGCAGGAGGAATGAGTGCTGAAAGCATAGAACTTCTGGCTGATAACGTTGAGAACTATGAGAGAATAAGCAAGGAATATAAACAGAAAATCAAAACTCTTCTACTGCTACCTTATATAGGAATAGCTCTAAGTCTAATAACTGTGATCATAATATCCTTTTCAATAATATCTGTTATAACAATAGTGCCAACGGGATCTAGTCAGATAACAGAAATATTCCAGAACGTTAACAAAGTAGTATTTATTTCAGCGGTTTCCTCAATACTTAACTCATTTTTAGCAGGTTTCCTAATAGGAAAAATATCTGGTTCCGTATCAAGGGGATTTTTACACTCCTCAATATTAATAGTCGTGACCTTCGTTATATTTTTAATAACAATTATGTTTATAGGTAAAGGATATGTAGGTGGGATATTGTGACCTTGAGGATTAGTTTACCAAAGAGGAAGAACAAGAAGGAGCAAGAGGGATCAGAGGTAGATCAATTCACTTATTTAGGCTTACCAGCATTGCTAATACCTGAAGGAAGTAGGAACACGGAGACGAATTACATTGTTGAAGAGAGCAAGATATTGAAGACAAAGGAAGTAGGGGAAATTCCAGTCTCCGCTTCAATTATAATAACGAGCAGGGGTTTAACGAAGTATGTAATTGACGAGCCTCTATTGCCTAGTAAAGCAAAGGCAATTTACTTTTCCTTCCTAGACTATATTGAGAAAAAGATATTAGAAGGCGTTCTCTCAGAGAGGGAGATACAGAAGCAATTAAGAGAGGTATTTGATGATTTCACAAAGATAGGGAAAGTAAGTAAAGTTATAGATAAAGTAGTAAATGATAGTTCAAATGAGTCCCTGAAGCTTACAAAGGAGAGGCTTATGGATATAGTGTTTTATTATGCATATAGAAACATTGCGGGCAATGGGATTCTCCAGCCATTATTATGGGACAATGAAGTCGAGGACATCTCATGCCATGGAATAAACGTGCCAATATTTATATGGCATAAGAAATATGAATATCTACCAACTAATGTAGAGATAAACTATGAGGGGATGATAAATGAAATAATATTGAAGATGGTTTACTCCTCAGGTAAGACAATTAGCATAGCATCTCCAATGGTTGACGGAATGTTACCTGATGGTAGCAGATTTGCCGCTACTTTCAGAAACGAGGTATCTAACAAGGGTTCAACTTTTGTTGTGAGGAAATTTATGGAGGATCCAATTACCATTATAGATTTAATTAAGTCTAATATAATGTCTTCTCAAGAAGCTGCTTATTTATGGCTGGCAATAGAGTTGAAAATGCCTTTCTTAGTTATGGGTGTTACAGGAGCAGGTAAGACAACTGTTCTAAACGCTCTATTAAATTTAGTTAAGGAGAGTCATAAAGTCGTTACAATTGAGGACATACCAGAACTAAGGCTTGCAAAGGAAAACTGGACCCCGCTAGTTGCGAGGCCTGCTTATGGGGAAATAGGGAGGGAAATAGGGTTAATGGATTTAGTGAAGCATAGCCTCAGATATAGACCAGATATTATAGTTATAGGCGAGATCAGAGGGGCAGAAGCATTCGTTCTGTTTCAGGCTATATCTACGGGACACGGAGGTGCCACAACCTTACATGCATATGATGTAAATTCTGCAGTAAAGAGATTACTAGGAGAGCCAATGAATATTCCATCTTCTTGGGTACCATTAATGAACATATGGATAGTAGTGAGGAGAATGTCATTCCTTCTACCAGATGGACGAACTAAGTTGCTTAGGAGAATTGTAAGTATAGAGGAAATGAAAGACATAGACGACGTGAGGAGAGTGGCGAACTGGGACTCAAAACAGGATTCCCATAGTCTTGATCTATCTAACGCCTATGTTTTAAAGGAGAGGCTGAAGGAAATAGGAGTGGATGAAAGCGAGGCTGAATTCGAAATTGAAAAGAGGTCTACGTTTTTGAAGTATCTAGTGGTTAAAGGGATGAGAGACTATAAGGTAGTAAGGGAGCAGGTATTGCTTTTCTCGAGATACCCCGAGAGGTTATACAAGGACGCAAAGTCCTACCTTGAAGGGGGGAACAAGTGAAAAGTTATGGAGAAGGAGATACAAGAGATATCGAAGCTAGGGATAGAAATATCAGATGATCAAGAGGAGTTATTATCCTTAACTACTAACCCATTAACATTTGCCTTGGAAAGGGAGTATGAAATAGGCGCTAAAAAAGGGATAATAATAAAGCCCAAGAACATAGAGGAGTTGGAGAAGGCATTAAAAATAATTGAAAACCCATACCCAATATCCCAGGGTTCCAAGCACCTATTTATTAAAGATGAGGAACTCAATATAGTTGATTTAAGGAAAATAAAGGTAATGAACGTCGAGAATAACATAGCTAAGATATCTGGATCCATAACTTTCAATGAATTATTTAAAGTGGGGATTCCGCCATTAATTTCCCTTAACCCTTATGGGAGTTTCCTGGGATTCACTTCTTCGAGCTTTTCCATAGCGTTAGGGAATTACGAGAGTGGATCCTTCAATAATGTTGCATCTAGGATATGTAGGAAAGTAACACAGATCAAGAACCTCATTATGGAATGCCAAATTAATTTGAAGTCATTCAGGGAGCTAAGGGCTATAGTTGTGCCTGCAAACCAGATTAGTTATGAGAGAATAATAAAGGAGAAACCAGTTTTATGGCATGCGGAGCTAGTAAATGAAGGCATATCAAGGAATTTAGGTTTAACAGGTTTTAATTGGGTCTTAATTTACCCAACTTATAGGGAGAAGTTAATTGAGAACTTCTTAAGGGGTGTTAAAGCTGAAACAGACTTAACAATCTACAACTTAAATAGCCTTCTAGAGTTTGCAAATAAGTTCAATCCGTTTGGAATGCTCTTTTCCTTAAGTGGGGAAGGAAGAGAATACATTCCAATAGTTGAAACTGCAAGAAACTTAGTGGATTTAAATAGAAGCATTGAAAAAGTATCAGAATACTATTCCATTCAGATCGTAAACGATGTTAGGGGAGAAACAGGCGTAATTAGGGTTTCATTAATATCTGATTTAAGTAAAATATTAGAAATAAAAGATAATTCTAGAACGTATTTAGGTTTTACTAGGTTGGACGATGAATTAAAAAAGGAACTAAAGAAGAGAAGGAGAAAGAACAAGATAAACGTCAATGGGGAGATAGCAAAATGCATACAATGTGGTGCTTGTAATTCCCATTGTCCAGTAGAGAGGATAACAGGTCTTTCTAAATATTCTCCAAAGGGCAAGATCGCTCTTAGTGAGCTTAATGTAGGGGATTCATGGTTTTATTGCACTAATTGCGGTAATTGCCTTAGTTCTTGTCCAGTGGCTATTAACTTCAGGGGGTTACATGAAAAAGCTTTAAGGGAAAACAAGGTCAGGCCGTCAGGGTTAATGAATGATACGAGGATTCTGATTAAAAAAGATGAAATGTACAATGTACCGAGCTCTATTGTTAAGGACGCAGTGGGATTAATACCTAAAGTGTTTGAGGAGAGCGAGGAAGGAGAAGTCGGCCTTTATTTAGGTTGTATTCCCTTCTTAAACATAAATGAGCTCTCAATACTAGGGGAAATATTTAACAGGCTTGGGATAAAAGTTAAGGTAATTCCTCATTATTCATGTTGCGGTTATCCCTATCTTAAGTCTGCATTAAAGCAAGATTATGAAAAAGCCATTAAGCTTACTAAGGAGAAATTGGGAAAATTTAAGAAGGTTATATTCCTTTGCCCAGAGGCTTATTACACATTTAGAAGAATAGAAAAAGCAGACTTTCAACCTATTTTCTGGACTCAATTATTAAAGGATGTTAGGCTCAGTCAAAGTGACTATTCTTTACATATTGGATGTCACTTAATGGGTTTTGAGGAAGAAGAGGGGATAAGGAATTTGGGTAGTAACTTTAAGGATATTAACAGGTCTTGTTCGGGAGGTCCAGTTGGCGGGTTTAGCAATGAAGTTAGCGAGAAGATATGTAAATCAGTTACCCTGTGTCCATTTTCCCTTTCTAGGAATCAAGAGAACTCAACTATTTCCCTAATAGACTTCATAGCAATGTCATTGGGAATAGATTTGAGCAAGTTGGAAGTTAAGTTACCCAATGAAGTGAAGATAATTGTTAGGGAGATCGTTGAAGATTCCCTTAATGAAAACCTCAATTACATAATTGAAATGGTCAATTGGTTATTTTACGGCCAAGAAGTAGAGAGAGTTTCAACAACAGCAATAAGCCCAATAGAGGGATCGCTCTCGAGGAAATTCGAAGAGAGTAGAAATGATTTAGAGGACATGATTAGGAAGGAAATTGCAATAAACATCAATAAACCCATGGTGAGGTTTAGGTATTTGATAGAGCTTTACAAAATGGTTAATGAAGTCATGACATCTATGAGGGGTGATTTCGTTAATAAGTTCAGGGAGAATTTCGTTGGGAAGAATGAAAGGGAATGGCAATTGATTGAAGCCTATCTAGATAGTTTATGGATTAAACTCTTAGAGAAAACACAGTATTCAATGAGGAAGCTAATTGATAGCCTCTTGAGAGGTCAAACTTAATAACATGTAATTCAAATATATTAAACCAAGGAGGTTCCTTATGGATATAATACAGAGGAATTATAAGGATGAGCTAATTGCATATAATGTATATTATAGGCTATCAAAAATGGAAGAAGACGAAAAGAAGAAGGAGGTATTAGAAACATTGTCATTATTTGAGAAGAAGCATTCAGAGATTTGGAGGAAGTTCATTGAGGTTAACAGATTGAATCTGCCTAAAATCACTTTTCTTGATAAGCTAAAGATAGGTTCTTTTGTGTTAGCAAGGAAGATACTTGGTTTGGGGATCACGACTAAGTTACTGGAATTAGGAGAAGAAGGGGATATAGAGAAATACCTCAAGCTGTATAATAATCCATCGATTAATGGGGAAATGAAGGAGGCACTAAAGGAAATAATAACTGATGAGATAGCGCACGAGCAAATGCTAGCTGAGGAGCCTAATGTCGAGGATCTAAGGGATAGGATATACGGTATAAGCGATGGATTAATAGAGGTATTGGCAGCGGTATCTGGATTAGCTTCGATATTTGTAAGTCCACTTTTAGTTGCTATTGGAGGCTTAATAGTGGGAATTTCAGGGATGATATCCATGAGTGTGGGAGCTTATCTCTCAAGCAAATCCGAGGAAGATGTTTCTCAGGCAAAAAGGAGGAAGATTGAAATGCAAAGGAAAATAGACGGAGAAGCATTAAAGGGAAGGCTGGAGGAGTTCTTGGAGAATAAAGGAGTTAAGGAATCAACTGCTGAGAGAGTTGCAAGGCAGTTAAATGATGTTGCAGAGGACATAATATCCCCAAAAGGAGCGGTTAATCCCAAGAAAAGTGCGTATAATACTGCTATCTCCTATATAATAGGGGCAATAATTCCAATTTTACCTTATTTACTTGGGGTTGGAGGACTTAAAGGGGTTATTGTATCTTATTTAATAACTGGTATATCCACCTTTATAATAGGTTTCATGATTGGTGTAATAAGTAGTGTTAACCCTTGGAAAAAGGGGGCTGAAATGACGTCGTTGGCAATTTTAGCAGCTTTGGCGACACACTTAATAGGTAGCATTTTCTCCCCAATAATAAGTTAAATTTTCTTGCACTTATATCCTTACATTCAATATAAATTATTAATGAATAAGCTAGCGAACGCAAGGAGCAGTTATTTAAGGGAGGCATCTGAACAACCAGTAGATTGGTACCCTTGGTCAGATGAAGCATTTGAGAGGGCTAGGATAGAGGATAAACCCATTTTAGTGGATGTAGGAGCATCTTGGTGTCACTGGTGTCATGTGATGGACAGGGAGAGCTATTCAAACCCTGAGATAGCAAATATAATAAATAAGTACTTTATTGCAATAAAAGTTGACAGAGATGAAATGCCTGATATTGATAGGGAGTTACAGAATGCCGTTTCAGCTATTTCAGGAGAAGGAGGATGGCCGTTGACTGCCTTCTTAACTCATGACAGGAAAGTCTTCTTTGGGGGAACTTATTTTCCTCCAGAGGACAAATACGGGAGGATAGGATTTAAGAAGCTGTTAACTCAAATAGCCCTCTTATGGAAGGAGAACAGGAAAGAGCTTCTTGAATCTGCAGAGGGTCTTTATAACGCACTTAACTCCAGTCAACAGGCGAATGAAGAGAAACTAAATGAAGATTTCATAGAGGTTTCGATTGCTGACGTTTTACCAATAATTGATTGGGAAAACGGAGGGATTATGAGTTCCCAAAAATTCCCTCACCCTCCTTTAGATATATTCTTATTATCCTATAGTTTCAGGTCAGGCGATGAAATTGGATTTAAGGCAAGTTTAAATACTTTGAGGAAAATGTGTTATGGAGGAATTTTCGATCAAATAGGCGGAGGATTTCATAGGTATACAGTAGACAGGCAATGGTGGATTCCTCACTTTGAAAAGCTTACTATAGACAACGCTGAAATAATAATGGACTTAACAAATCTTTATTCGTTTTATAACGATTTAGAAATACTCGATTGCCTAGAAATGACGGTCAATTATTTAATAAGGGACATGAAGGTAGGGGATTTGTTTGCGAGCAGTGAGGACGCAGACAGCGAAGGAGTTGAGGGCAAATATTACACGTGGACTGAGAAGGAATTAAATGAGGCATTGGGCAAGGAAGACAAACTCATTAAATACCTTTTCTCATTCGATGTTAACGATGGTTTTGTAGAGGGAAGGAAAGTGCTAAAAAGGGCTTTTGGCTTAAAGGAGCTATCAATTACACTTAATTTAAGTATCGAGGAGTCCCTTTCTTATTTGAGAGGCATTAGGAAAGCACTTTTCGAATATAGAGAGAAGAATAGGAAAAGACCCTTTAGGGATGATAATACTTACACTTATCAAAACATGAGAGTAGCGGAGGCAATTCTCAAAACTTATGGAATAGTAAATGAAGGGAAGTTTACATTTGATTCTCTAAAAGTAGTAAATTCCCTAAATAGAGTAACTAGAAGGATGGAGGGGGGAAAGGATGGGTTACTTGAGGACTACGCTTCATCCATCTTAGCCTTAATATCAGCATATGAAGTGACTGGGGAATTAAAATATTTGGATAAGGCAATAGGGATAGTGAATAACATGAATGGGTTTAAGGGGATAAACTCCTTTAACCAGAATAAAGGGGGGAATTATGAACCTATTTACGATACCCCTAATGAGTCTGGAAATGCAATGGCTTTAAAAGCATTGATCAAGCTATCATTTATAAAACCAGACGAATTCTCATTGAAGGATCAGGAGAGGATTCTGAGCAGGTTAGCTTCTCTTGTTAATCAAAACAACACGCCATTTATGGCAGGAATCCTGCTTAACATAGACGCAATAATAAACGGAGTATGCCACATTGTAGTTATAGACGAGGGTGACGGAGTTGCTGAAAGACTTCATAGAGAGGCATTTAAAGTATATTATCCCTTTAAAGTTGTTGAATTAATAAGGGAGGAAAGCAGAAAGGATAAAATAAACCCTATAATAAGGTCTATGCTGAATTACGGCAATGGTTCAAGGGCGTATGTATGCATAGGCAATAAGTGTAGCATGCCAGTTAATAAGGTAGAAGATTTAAGGAAACTAATTAAATAAAGTGTTTTCAATGAAGTGTTTCGCATGCAATATGGAAGTTGAGAAGCTAAAAGATTATTTATGTCCTAAGTGCTATATTGAAAGGAACTTAAGTAACCTAGTTGAAATCCCGAGAAACTATGAGGTTAAAGTATGTAAATCCTGTCTAAGAGTAAAGGACGGATTTAAGTGGGTGGAGGCAAATGGGGGGATAATTCGTTTTTCTATAGGAAAAATAGTGGAGGAATCGAGGAAATCAAATGAGATTTCCTTGGATTTGCAAAAATACGAAATAGAAAGCAAGGAGAGGGAAAGGTATTTAGTGAGGGTTCAATTAGAGCTGAGATTTATGAAAGAGAGAAGGGAAATATCAGGTGTAGTAAACATAAAGGAAATAAATAACACTTGCCCTTCGTGCCTATCAAAGAGGGGAAACATATATGAAGCAATAATCCAAGTTAGGGGTGAAAAGGTAAGGGAAATAATAGAGAAGATAGTGAATTCACACATGAACTTCATAACTAAAATTGAGAACGTGGATAGAGGAGTTGACCTATATATTTCTGAGACAGGTGTAGCTCTAAAAATTGTCAAGGGTTTGCACAGGGAGGGTGTAATTAAAAAGTACATTAAGAGCTATAAGAATGAAAAGGTTAAGGATGGTAAGAGATATGCCAAACTGGTAATTTCTATCTCGTAAACAGAAGAAGCTTTAAGGGGTAATGTAAAAGTAGGTTTATGGTTGCTATTGTATGTGCTGGGCTAAGTAAATTCGGTAAGAGATCTGAAGACATACTCAAGATAGCGTTTGAATCAATATTAAATATGGGCAATTGCATGAGGGAACCAGATTTCATAGTATTATCTAACTCCTATTCAGGTGAATTCAATGATATATCAGGCCTTAATAACATAGTAACCTCTTACTTAGGTTTAGAAAGGGTTCCCTCAGTCAGAATAGATAATACAAGTGGAAGTGGGGGAAGCGCAATACTTATTGCGAAGGCCTTAATTGAATCTGGAAAATACAGAAGAGTTTTAGTTATTGGGGTGGAAAAGATGACTAGCAGGCAAACAAGAGAGGTAACGAAAACAATAGCGAGCCTTCTACACGAAAGGGAAAGGAAAGCTGGATTCACTTTACCTTCGCTTGCATCTTTTTCTGCAAAAGAGTATATGAGTAAATTTAATGCAAGCAGGGAGAGCATAGCAATGGTAGCAGTCAAAAATCATAAGAACTCAGCGAAAAACCCCTTTGCGCATTCTAGGAAGGAAATCAGTTTAGATGAGGTATTGAGTTCTAGGATAATAGCAGACCCATTAAGGTTGTATGAGTTCAGTCCCATAAGTGACGGTGCAGCCTCAATACTTTTAACAACTGACGAGGATGCATATAGTTTTACGGATAAACCAGTTTTCATAAAGTCCTGCGTCGAGAGCTCATCTGAGAGTTCGGTAATATCAAGGAACTCATTTATTGATTTTGAATCAGTGAGGGAATCATCTAGGTTAGCATATAAAGAAGCTAATGTAACTCCTGTAGAAGTTGATTTTGCGGAAGTTCATGATATGGCTACAATACTTGAAGTAATTCAGACCGAGGAGATAGGGTTCTTTAGAAGAGGGGAAGGATGGAAAGCAGTGTTGGAAGGCAAGACGGAAATTAGAGGAGAAAAACCTGTAAACACAAGTGGAGGTCTAAATGGAAAAGGTCATCCTATAGGGGCTACTGGAATAGCTCAGGCAGTTGAAGTATTTCATCAGTTGAGAGGGGAAGCTGGGGAAAGGCAAGTTAAAAGTGCTAGGATAGGATTAAGCCTTAATATGGCAGGCTTTGGAAACTCCAGTGTAGTAACTATATATGGTGTAGAGCCTTGATAATTTATTACTGCGTTAAGTGCTCTAGAAAATACCTCATCAAAAAAGTTAAATGCAGTAGTTGTGGTTCTAACGTTATTAATGAGAGTGAAATAGCTGAGTTCAATGTGATCCACGTATCGCGTTTAACTGCCACATCCTTGGGCTTTCCAGAGGAATTAAATTTAGTTATAGCCGAAAGAGAAGGACTAAGAGTTCCATGTTCTACAACTCAGCAAATCAATATAGGGGACAAAGTCATTATAAAGGAAGGAGAAAAAATTGAGTGCCTTAAAGCCTAGAACGTTAGAACCTCATATCCATTGTTAACGTAAAGGGCAATCCTCTCCCCAACAGGATGCAACCTTATTCCCATTGATTGCAGGCTATCCTTTATGTTTAGCCTCTCAGAAACTGCTATACACGCTGAGTCTACTGCACCAATGCTTATTAACTTCTCCACGTTCTTCTTTACGTAATCTGGAGCTTTAACAAGATAGGATTGGCTTGGACCGAAGAAGATTACCTTAACATCTTCATATCTCTTATTTTCAATGGCTCTTAGGGCAGAAGTTATTGCTATCTCAAACTTCATAGGGCTATCGTCTCCTGATGTTATGAGGTAAAGTACTTTAGCCATAACTATTAGTTAATTATGAAGCTATTATAATATTATCATGCCAGATGAAGCAGTAATCAGATATATTATCGAAAGTATTAAAACTTTTTTGAATTAATAAAACATATTAATTTTTCAATTTTTATTTGCATCTAAACTAACGTATTTAAGTTACCAGGTTAACTCTCTTTGGGGAAACATGTTTAGGTTTAACGTTGATCCTAGTTTCTATCCTTCGCCTAAAATGGCATCTAAAGCTCCCCAGGAGGAAGTAGCTTATGTTGCAAATATGTATGTTGGAACTGGCATAGAGAGGCCAGATTACGTAGCAGTAATAGATACCAACCCTAAATCAGAAAATTACTCAAAGGTAATTTACAAAGTGGAATTGCCATATATAGGGGATGAGCTACATCACTTCGGATGGAATGCATGTAGTTCCGTTTTATGCCCAAATGGAAAGCCTGATTTGGAGAGGAGGTACTTAATTGTTCCAGGTTTAAGGTCTTCTAGGATTTACGTAATAGATACCAAGAAAGATTATAGGAGACCAGAAATCAAGAAGATAATAGAGCCCTCTGAAGTGAAGGATAAGACAGGCTATTCAAGGCTTCACACAGTTCATTGCGGGCCAGATGCCTTATTCATAAGTGCTCTAGGTAATGAAAATGGAGATGGTCCAGGAGGGTTACTAGTAATGGATCACTACTCCTTAGATGTTTTGGGTAAATGGGAAATTGACAGGGGAGATCAATATTACTCCTATGATTTTTGGTGGCATATAACTAGCGATGTAATGGTCACGAGTGAGTGGGCAGTCCCTAACACTATTGAGAACGGTTTAAATCCTGCTCACCTAAAGGATAAATATGGCAATAGAATTCACTTCTGGGATCTGAGGAAGAGGAGAAAGGTTAATTCGATTACCTTAGGAGAGGAAAATAGGATGATATTGGAATTGAGGCCATTCCATGATCCAACTAGGCTAATGGGTTATGTCAATTCAGTTGTGAGCCTTAAAGATCTAAGTAGCTCTATATGGCTCTGGTTCAATGAGGACGGGAAGTGGAGGGCAGAAAAGGTAATAGAGATTCCAGCAGAGCCATTGGAATCTGGATTACCGGAAATACTTAAGCCATTCAAGGCAGTACCTCCTTTGGTGACAGATATTAATTTATCGCTAGATGACAAGTTCCTTTACGTTAGTTTATGGGGAATTGGAGAGTTAAGGCAGTATGAAGTTAGCGACCCATTTAGGCCAAGGTTAACAGGAAAAGTGAAACTGGGAGGTATTTTCCATAAGGAAAATCATCCTAGTGGACATAAACTAACTGGAGCCCCACAAATGGTAGAGGTTAGTAGAGATGGAAAGAGGGTTTACGTAACTAATTCTCTATATAGCAGTTGGGATAACCAGTTTTATCCTGAAGGGATAAAGGGCTGGCTTGTAAAACTAGATGCATCAAGTGAAGGTGGGTTGGCAATAGACAAGGAGTTCTTCGTTGATTTCGGTTACTCAAGGGCACACCAGGTTAGACTTAAAGGAGGAGACGCTAGTTCAGATTCCTATTGTTACCCTTGAGGAAAAATGCTTTTTTACTCATCAATTTTATTAGGAGTGTTAACAGGTTTAGACCCCTCAAAAGGGTGGCTATATTCAGTATATTTTCTCATTCATAGGGGAAGTAGGAAGACGATGCTGAATAGCTTTTTAATAGTTATTTTTTCCCATTTTATTTCAATAATTATAAGTTCGCTACCTTTTATAATAGCATATGCACTCTTTTCAAGCAATGTAATATTCTTCTCACTTTCGTTAACTGTTTTAATTCACGGAGTGACAAAGTTTTTACTACCAAATCTGCATTATAAAGGTAGCGTTAAACCTTCGTATTCTCAATTAATGAAGTGGTCTTTAATAAATTCAACCATAAGCTTCTACGGCCCTTTCATTTATCTTTGCTATTTGGTCTCACCTTTCAATTTGATATCCTATATTTCCTCACTGCTCTTAACGATGTCTTTTACTATTATTTATTTTTCCCTGAAGGGTTTAAATGCATTAAGGAAAGTATGGTTTAATTATGACAGATTTATAGCTATAATATTCATAACGTCATCAATTTACCAAATTACCTCATTTTGTTGTCCCTATGTCCATATACCTTTTAAATGATTTTTCACTTTCAGATTAATTTTGGTTTAATCCTCATTACCTTAAGTGAAAGTCAAGAGCCTTCTCCTAATGTCATTCACTCTCGTTTTACTTTTCGCTCCGTCTAGAGTGGCTCAGATTGAATGAAAAGTAGTGTTCATTCAAGAGCTGAATCCCTTTTCACGTTAACAGGTTTTTGTATTGGTTTTTCAAAACTTTATTAATAGAAACGATGCCTTCTCACACTAGATCAAAAAGGGTGGGGCTGAATCCTTTCTCGCGTTAACAGAAATCTTTTTATATTTGGTTATATCAACTTTTATTGATTAAGGATGAACTCTCACTAGATGTGGGCTCTGCCCAAAAGGATGGGAGTGATTGCGGGGATGTGAGCCAAATGCCGTTGGGCTCGAGTCCCATGACCCACCTGCCGAGTGGTTGAGGGCTAAGTCCCTGCTCGATCATGATGAGAACAAAATGATTGAAATGAAAGTGTAGGGACAAACGGAGGAAAGCTGAGATGTGAACCCCATGTCTTTTTTGTTCGAGCCTCTTGACTTGCCTACCTTTAAGCTGGGTAGGTTATTAAGGACTAACTCCCTTATAGATCATAAATGTGAATAAAAAATTAGTGAAATGGAAGTGCAATGACAAACAGGTTAATAGTAGAGACAAAATCTTTCCAACGGATAAGGATTAAGTCGTTTGTCCCTACACTTTCATTTCAATCATTTTATCTTCATGAATGAGTATAAGGGCTATCCCTTAACCACCTTGTAAATGGTCATGTGTCTCTTTAGAGCCAAACAGCATTTGACTCACATCCCCCTTAAGCATAGCCCACATTAACGTGAGAGGTCATCCTTTTCAATAAAAATTTAGAATAAACGAAAATAAAGAGATTTCCATTATCATGAAAAAGGATTAAGCCTACATAATAAAAGTGTTTGACATCTTAATTATTCTAAGTATTAAATAATATCGTAACTTCATGAAATGATATTCCATGGTTCTATAGGTATTCTACTGAACTTCTTCTTCGTTGCATTTTCAATGGCTATAAATACCGCAGCTAAGGCTCCAGTAGTTCCAGCCTCTCCCACTCCCCTGCTTCCTGATAATAATTCAGATGGACGTTCTACTAATTCACTTATTACTCTGGTTGGAGCTTCAGAAGCGGTAGGAACGCCGCAGTCAGATATGGAAGCACATAATGGATTCCCCCTTTCATCATATTTCATTGACTCAATAATTACCTGAGAAGCTCCCTGTAGGACTCCGCCTACTATTTGTCCTTCTATCTCCTCTCTGTTTAATATCCTTCCAACATCATCCGTAGCATAATACTCCATGATTTTTACTAAGCCAGTTTCATTATCAACATCCACTACTGAAACATGAGCTCCTGGAGCAAATACATCATTTGCCCTATAGAAGGTCTCAATTTCAAAACCATCATAAGCATTTAAATCATTTATTTTGCTCTTATTTATTTTCGCTAATAACTCCTTTATTGCAAAAATGATTGCAGAAGATCCAACGCTACCAGCTCTAGATCCAAAGCTCCCAATTCCCTCCTTTACATATTCTGTGCTGCCCGTTATAACCTCTACTTTGTCTTCTGAGACTCCCAACATTTCAGAAGCAATTCTCTTAAATGTTGTTGTGTATGCTTGACCATGAGGTCCAAGCCCTAAGTAGAAGTTAATTTTGCCATCCTTGATCTTTACTTTAACAGCCTCTCCTGGAGAAACTCTTACTAACTCACTGAAAACAACTATTGAGATGCCTTTACCTTTATGTATTTCCTTCGCTCTTTTATAGTACCTAGTAGCATTTTCAAAAACCTCTTTATATCCTGCTGGATCTAGTTTCGTTCCTAAGGGAGTTATATGACCTTCATCTCCAATCAAGTTCCTCCTCCTGATTTCAACTGGATCAATACCTAATTCTCTAGATAAATCTTCAACTAGAGTTTCGTGAAGCAGTGCAGCCTCTGGTCTCCCAGCACCTCTGTATGCTCCCATGGGAGTAGTATTTGTTAGAACCCCCATCGCTTTAATAGAAATGAACTTCATTTTATAAGGGCCATTGAGCAAAGTAGAAATGAATATTGGGTTATTGAAGTTAATTCCAACAGTGTATGCTCCAATATTTGAAACTATCTTTCCTGATATCCCTAATATTTCTCCACTTTTATTCGCATAAAGCTCTAAATCAGACATTTGCCCTCTACCTGGGGATAAAGTGTTCACAATCATTTCACTCCTAGTCTCAATCCATTTAACTGGTTTACCAAGCTTCAAAGAAGCAATAGCAGCCAGAACGTATTCTGGAATAATAGAAGTCTTATTTCCAAAACCTCCCCCTACATTGGGAGGCGAGCTCACATTAATGTTTTCAGGCGGAATACCTAATATTTCCCTTAGATCATTTTTGACCCAGAAGGGGGCCTGTGTCGAGACATAAAGATTCAGTAATCCCCCTTCCCACCATGCAATACAACCCTTAGTTTCCATAGGGTTAGAAATTACTCTGTCCTGCTTTATTTTCCTCCTAACAATTACTTCCGCTTTCTCCCTAAGGGATAAATTTCCTCCTTCAATTACCTGGTTTACAGCTAGATTACTCTTTAATTCTCCGTGAATGGGCTCTGAATTCATTGCTTCCTCCAAGTCAATAACTGGTTTTAATTCCTCGTATTCTATTGAAACTTCCTCTGATATGTCTTCGGTATTATATTTGCTCTCAGTTATTATTGCGATAACAGGCTGTCCTACAAAATTTACTTTACCATTAGCTAAAATGGGCATTTTGGCAATTTGGTCTGGTAATTTTGGGAAAGGTCTCACTGGCATGTATGTTTTTATTTCATCCCATGTTAATGTTAAGATGGAATAACGAGGTTTCGATATCCTTTTTATTATCCCTCTTGCTATTGGAGAACGAACTACATGTAAGAAAACAGTGCCATTAGGATTTATATCATCTATGTAAATGGATTTTCCAGTTATAACGTTTAAATGTTCTTGAATCACGAAATTTTATTACTCTAAACTCAAATAAAGGTTTCCGTTAAGATAGGGTTGAGGAGGTTGAAATTATCCTCCATTATAAGCAGCTCTCCTCTCATGACTTTTAAATTGGATTAGCTTAACTGAATTTTATTTACTGTTTGAAACATTTGGAAAAACATACTTAAATATCACCTTTTATAATGATTTTTGTAATTACTTGGCTTAATTTTTTAAAGTACATAATTTTTAAAAGGTTAAATGATAAGATATTAGTCTATATCTCTATGAAGCTCTCTATATCCCCTTCCCTGTTAAATCTGACAAAGAACTTGTACTTTTCACCCTTTTGCCTTGCAATACCTATTCTCCCCCTGTAATTTCCCTTAAATTTCATTTCCTCTACTTCCTCCCATTTCTTCCTCTTCTTTACCTCATTTAATATATTCACATACGCTCTATAACAGATTTCACAGCAGAAAAACAATTCCTTATTATCTACTGTCTTCAATAAATTACCCCAGGAGGAATTGCAAAGAGCGCAATTCATTGAGTATAACGTTAACTATAAAAATAAAAAACTTACCAACTATCTTCAATGACTTTTGAAACTGATTTGTCTAAAAGAATAGCCCTTTCTAATCTGGACATTAAGTACTTATCAAAGACGTCCATTGACTTCAAGAAAGTTACTTTAACTTTCTCCACCAATCCTAACCTCTTCGCGTGTTTCTCTATTAGTTCTAGAGCCTCTCCAGCATGATAAATGTCAGCTTCATATCCTTCCCTAAGGAAATCCTTTACCTCCTTTGGATAATCGTTGGAATTTAATATTTCAACGTTAAAGTAATGCATCTTGGCACCTTCTTTCACTAAATCTTTACTTGCAACTAACTCTAAGCTGTGCATGGCAGCCATCGTTTCTACCCAATGTCTTCTCTCGCCAATGTTTCTCCAAAACTCTAAACATGATTTCGTTGAAGGAAGTGGAGGGGTAGACAAGATTTCCTCCCTTTTCATTCCTAGGCTCTCCCCCATTCTTATAAGTAGTTCATAGTGAGAAGGCTTATCATTATATCCAAGAAACTCAGTATTCATGTTTTCCATTTCATACCTCACTACTTCATCATTATCTGTTCTAGCTACTATAAATGCCAACGTCCTCACCCATTGCCTTAAAAAATGTTGATGTTCTAACACATATCCTAATAATACAGCTTTACTTGGTTTTTGCATGGCTAATACAAATGGATGGACTTTGTCCTTATAGAACCTATTAATGAATGTCCTCTTTATCCATGTTTTTAAGTCATTGGTCTCAAGGAAGTTAGCAATCATCTCTTCAAGAGCCCTTTTAGACTCTACCTTTTCCTGGGTTATATTCCTGTTGAGCCACATTATGTGCTCCACATCGTTTAGTTCGCTCTTCTTTAGTAAATGAGCGGAAAGGCTAGAGTAACTATCAAATTCAAATTCACATACAGGACAAAGCATTTAATCACCTAGACTGGAAAATCGCTGGGTAGCCTACTTCTCAGCATCACGTAATCTGGATCATTTCTGTATTTGTCTTTTAACCTCATGAGTATCTTTTTCACTTCTTCGCTGTCTAAATTCCTCGCGTCTGAAATCATTTTCACTGTATTCTCGAAATCCTCCATGCATGTATTATAGCAATTAACAGCTGCCTTTAATAACTCATATTCTAGCGGTTCCATAAACTAAATTGGTCTCAAATCTTTTAACGTTTTAGTAGCTAGCAGAAATTTTAACTTTAAATAATAAGGAAAATGCAATGGGTAAAAAGGCAAAGGATAAGGGGGCAAAAAGGGATAAGATTAACAGGGCAAGGATAAGAAAGAGGCAGTACTACTTAGTAGCTTTATTCTCAGTTCTCGGCGTCATAATAATAGCAATAACTTTAAGTCAAGTTAATTCAGCTGACCTTGGAACTCCGGTTACTCAAAGCCTTTACAACAGAATGTATTACGTTTCAAACAATTACTTTGGACAAGTAAACTACAATTACCTAAATTCTTATTATATATATAACAAAAGTCCAACTTATTTAAATGGCAAGTTATTGGTTGTCTACATAGGTTATGAATGGTGTCCATATTGTGCCTCCGAGAGGTGGGCTTTAATATTAGCATTAATGAGGTTCGGTAACTTCTCCAACCTGGAATATATGCAGTCAACTCCAAACGATGTCTTTCCAAATACTCCAACATTCACATTCGCTAAGTCAAACTATATTAGCAATTACATAGTTTTCCAGGCCTACGAGGTTCAAGATAGGAACGGAAACCCCTTAATGCCTCTGCCAGCTAACTATTCAAGTTTATGGCGTTCGAGTATATGGTCTAAAAATAGTGGTTCTGTACCTTTTATAGATATAGGAAATGTTTACATACAGTTTGGGTCTACAGTTGATAATCAACCTCTAATTGGAAACAGTTGGGATTCAATAGTTAATGGATTATTGAATAACTCAACTCAGTTCAACTCCATAATTAATTCAGCCAACTCATTGACAGCTGCTATTTGCTCTCTGTTAGCTAATAATTCCCCAAATATATGTAAAAACAACGTTATATCCAAGGAAGTCAATTATTTGAAAACGCATTACTCTCTCTCCTTTAGTATTGGTAAACCCATTAATAATGCCACTGAATGGGCAAGCGTGCAGTATAAGCAAATAGATCCTATTAAAAACACTTCGGTGAATACAAAGTATCCAACAAATATAATCCCTAAGACCCAGAGAGGCAGTAAAACGAACTTAAGTCTATTTGAAAACCAAATTATTATCATTAATGAAAACCAGGCAACCGCTAAGACAGAGTCTGGTATTCCCAGGATCTTGGAATAAGCGCTTCCCTCGACAGATTCGCAATTAATTAAACCTGAGTTAGGGCAGTAAGCACTGTAATTTAGAGGCTTTGAGAGTGACAAGTAGACGGAATCACCTAGGCCTATTAATGCCAGAATTAAGAATGCAAGTGTTATCTTTCTCAATTAAATCCCTATGTAGTCTTTTCCTTCCACTTTTCAAGTAATTTATTTATTTCCCTTGCTAATTCAACATCCTTCTCTGTTATGCCTTTAACACTATGAGTAAACAGCTCAAGTCTTAGTTTTTTATAGCTTATGAAGATATCTGGGTGATGTTGCAAACCTTCAGCTAAATTAGCTAGCTCATCGACGAACTTTATGCAATCCATGAATGTCTTAAATTGAAGCTCCATTACTAATTTATCATTCACTAGCCCCCATCCATGTGGTAAGAGGTTAATTATTTCCTCCCTTTCTAACTTTCTCATATCATTAAATACCTCTATTGCTTAAAAAGCCTCAATCTCTTTTAGTCGCAAGATATAAGTAAGCCAAGAAAGGTATTATTAGCCAAGCTAATCCATCGATGGTTAAAGTGTAGATGTTGACGCCATAAAGGGACGGGTTTATTGGTAAGCCAATGAAATTGTTGTTGAGAAATACATTAACCAGGCTAGGAAATTCATAGGGATTGAAGAAGTAAGATATCAAATTTATTAAGATGTATTGAGAGGAATTGAACGCAATCCCCATAGCATTCGAGATTGCAAAGACTATCAAAGACCAAAAGAAAATGTATAGGATATAGACAAATATTAATAAGCCCAATAGAGTTCCAGAACTTTTAACTACGTGGGATAAGAAATATGAAATACCTATAAAAGCAATTACTTCGACAACTATTGATCCTATAGATAGCAAAACTAGATTAGATGGTAAGAACGATCCCAATAGGTAAAAGGATATCAGATCAAGGATTACTATGCTAACAATTAATGCAAATATAATGGCTAATGTGTTTGAGATGAACCTCGAGATTGCTAAACCTCTCCTACTTATAGGTCTAACTAACACAGACTCTAAGACTCCTGTAACTTTATCCTTTCCGTAAACCGAGTAAGAAGATATTATCGCCATTAATGGGAAAAGGAATGCTAGGACTGAGGTAATGAAGTTTGATGCTAAACTTGAAGGAGACTGAGTTAATTGATTGCTACTACTATAGAGAAATTGGGTGCTGTAAGAAGATTCCTCTACAAGCCCTCCCTTGCTATCGAATAAGTAAAATGATACTGCAGAGTAGTTCCTTATTTCCCTCTCTAAGTTTACTAAGCTTATTATATTTATGTAATTACTGATGTTCTTAAGAAAGAGTAGTTCAGTCTTGTTTAAGCTTGATAGAGAATTTATTTGATACGAGTTTTGTAATGAATAGTAAACGGAAAACCCCAATGGCTTGCCTCCATCACTATCGAAGGCGAATACAAGCAAGTCCTTTTTTGATGCGTTATTAGGATCTGATATTATATTTAAAGCATTTACAAGGCTATAGTTTCCGTATATGGCATTTTGAAACTTGAAGGAAGACTCCGCCTGTCCACTAGCATAACTAATTTGCATAGATAAATAGTAAGGTTTGCTTGAGTTAATTTGGGGTAGACTGACTGTGAAGTTAGCAATTCCCATTGAGTTCGTGAGCATTGAGGACTTGTAAATTGATGTTCCGTTATAATTAGAGAGAGTTAACGTTAAGTTTGCATTCTGTAGACCTTGACCAAAACCATTGTAAACGAAGAAAATTAAATGGTACAGGTTGCCTACTTTGTAGTAACCAAAGCTATACCCTTCCTGGAAAGTTACTTGGATTCCACTAGAGTTCTTTGCAAAAGGGATGAAAAGTAAACTGAAAATTATAACGAGTATTATAATTACAATAACTGCCTTTCCTTTAATTGTCCTCTTAAAGTCATATATCAAAGGGGATATTCTCATTTAACCACCTTGAGTCTTAATAAGGTTCAAGAAATAGTCCTCTAAGTTCTGGTTTACCGTTAAAAACTCCTTTACTTTTATCCCCCTACTAACTAGGGCAAAATTTACATCGTATGGTTCTGCTTTAAAGTTCGTTAATATAAATTTTCCCCCCTCTTTCCTCAAGTTTCCATAGTACAACAATATTTTCTCCGCCTCCTTAATGTCACCTTCTACGCTTATCCTGATTTCCCTTTCACCTATCCTTTCTAATTCCTCCCTTGTTATTTGCTTTATTATTTTCCCCTTATGTATTATAACTACTTTATCAGACAGTGTTTGGACTTCAGATAATATATGAGAGGACAACAATATAGCCTTGTTCCTAGACTTAATCTCCATTATGAAGTCCCTGAAGAACTTTATCCCTGAAGGGTCTAACCCATTTAGAACTTCATCTAGGAGGAGATTTTGAGGATCAGATATTAAAGAAGCAGCTAGGCTAAACCTCTTCTTCATCCCTTGGCTATAGGAATTTATTTTCTTGTTTTCAGCTCCCTCTAGGCCAACTAACATAAATAATTCCCTAGCTTTTTCCCTGGCCTCCCTTCCAGTTATGCCGTAGAAGCCCATGAAGTAGATAAGTAAGTCTAAGCCCTTTGCATTAGGGTCAAAGTTAGGAATCTCTGGGACAAAACCTAGCCTGTAAGAGGCCTCGACTTTATCATTAACTATGTCAAATCCATCAATCTCAACTGATCCTCTTGAAGGTAGGATGATTCCCGATGAAATCCTGAGTGTGGTAGTTTTTCCAGCACCATTTAAACCTACAAAACCTACTAATTCCCCGTTTTTCACCTCAAAGGAAACATCGCTTATTGCTGGAGGAGATTTCTTATTATAAAACTTGGTCAATCCCTTTATTATTATCATTGAAGACAATTCCACTATGGAAATTTAAAGTTTCAAGAATTCCTCTAAATACAAAAGCCCTATACATATTAAAATCCATGGAGCTAAGGGAAATTCAGATGAAACTGAAGGAAATGTATTACGAGAAGGATAGAGGAAGGGGGTTGTTTGCAACGTTCACGTGGTTGGTTGAAGAAGTTGGTGAGCTTGCTCAAGCAATACTGGAGGGAAAATATGGGAACGTGGAAGAGGAAATAGCAGATGTAATAGCTTGGACTATATCTATAGCAAATCTTACTGGTGTTGATGTGATGGAAGCATTAAGGAGAAAGTACTTTAATGGAACTCAATAAAAATATAATTATTAAGACCTCTCATAATTCATGGAGTTTTCATGGATTTTGATATTGACTTTCCTTTCATCAATACTTGTGGGGAGAAGAATTAAGGTGAGACCCAAGACTTGGATTGTTAGCATTATAATAATCTCTCTAGTATTTACAATAAGTTTATGGCAAGGGCTCTCAATGACCTTAGGAGATGCCTTTAAGGTGTTTTTCATATCATTAGCCTCATCCTTAATTATAATATTCTCCACTTACTCTATCGGATTGATTGTTTCTAGGAAACACGATTATAAAACAGTGGAGAAGACTAAATACTTTCCAACTAACATAATAATATCAGTTATCGTGGGGATTACACTAGGCATATGGTTAAACAACTTCAATTTCCCAGTTTCTACATTAAGTGAGTTAATCAATATCGAGCTAGTTACCTTAATTTCATTAATAGGTATTTCAATTTCACGTGACTTCGACTTCAAGAAGGTTGTTAAGGGGGGAAGTAAGGGAATTAAATCCACGCTTATTGCAATAATTGGGGCTATAATTTCTAGCGCAATTATATCAATTTCATTTGACATAAACATGAAGGCGTCATTGGCAATAACATTTGGATTTGGATGGTACACATTAGATGGACCTTTAGTTACCTCTGCTTTTTCCCCATTACTGGGTACAATAGCTTTTCTTGCAAACTTCTTCAGAGAACAGTTTACCTTTATATTAGTCCCATTATTAAGGGGAAGTCAAGAGGCTCTCATAAGTATAGGAGGTGCGACCACTATGGATGACACGTTGGTAATATACATTAAGTCCTTTGGACAAGAGGAGAGCTTAGCGCCAATTGTTAACGGATTCTTATTAACGATTTTAACCCCAATCATAGTCCCAGCTATCATCTCGCTCTAATGAGGAAGTTCAGGCAATTCCTTTTCCTCACATCTTCATTCCATTCATGATATGGTTACTCCTTAATAATTAGCATTTTCCCATAACTTCACATCACCCATTTCATTTTATTAACGAGTAAGCAAGGCTAGACATTAACAAAATCTCACCTTAATTAAGTGTAGTCATGAAACTCCTTTGAGGTTAAAGGTTTTACTCGTCTCCCTGCTTCCCCTTTTTGGGCATTGTTTACATTAAAGGACTTCCTCACTTAAAGAGCGGAAGTCAAGCAAATAAAAGCCTTGAGTATGAAAAGGGATTTAGCTCCTTAACAGCGTAGATGCACTGGCCTCATTAGAAGCCAAGGTGTTTTGCCTAAATCCCGTTTTACTTCCAGAGCATTGATCGCATTGGAGATGATTAAAAGTAAGGAAAAATAAAAGCCTAACAGGTAAAAAACCTCATGTTAATAATGAATATCTAAGGAATACTATAAAACTTTGTTAATACTTACTATCCTCATTAAAGTGAAATTTATTTAATACTTAAAATTTATATTAATTCATATAGAAATTATTACTTTAAATCTGAGTAAAACTAATTCCTTTTTCTGGTTAATATCAAAGCTAACACGGTAATCGTTGCAAATAAAATTAGTATATAATAGTTATATGAGGCATTAGTCTGTAATTGGGTACTGGACATAAGCGATAAGTTAAGTGGAGTTATATTAATGTATTTCTTTAATTCCATCATTTCTCCATAGCTTAAAGGAATTACATGTGGAGGGTTAGGTGATTGGTTGAAGTTAAAAGCATTTAATAAGTTATTGGCTATCTTATCCCTATAAGTTAATGAAGGAAGATTGAACCTCCACTCTATGAACTTGAGTATTGACTCGAAGTAATATAATGTATGATCTATATAACCGCTTTTACTATAGGGAGATATAATTAATGCTGGAACCCTGAAACTTAAACCGTATTTATCTATCTGGGGAGGTGGGACATGGTCATAGAATCCTCCATAGTCATCCCATGTTATGATGATAACAGAACTGTTCCAATATTTGCTCGTCATTATGGAGTCGACAATGTAGGCGACCCATATCATTCCCAATGTTATGTTTGCGGGGGGATGTTCACTTAATTGAAAATCCGGTATTATCCAAGACACTTCAGGTAAATCCCCATTTCTTAGGTCAATAAAGAACTGGTCTCTACTTGCGAAATGCGAAGCATATCTTAAAGTGTAGGAAGACATTTTAGCAGCATAGGGATTCCAGAAGTCAAATGCTTGCCCGCTCTTTATTGCTTGAGAGTAAGTTCCAGGAGTAATTGGGTAGTCATAATATTTCCAAGATATAGAACTATTCATGAATAGATCTGCAATTGTCTCTATCATATTGGATTCATTTAGATAAATGTCTTTAAGCGTTTCACTAGATGAACTACTTACTCCTGGGAATATTGATATTATTGGTGCTTGTCCCGCTATTGAATACCAATGGTTAGGCTGACTGAAGCTTAAAACAGAGGAAAAGAAGTTATCACATAAAACGTAATTTTTAGCCAATTCCCAATAATAAGGGATAGTTATGTTATTGTAGTAAGCCATAGTAAATATATTTCCCTCTGCCTCAATGAACTTATCCATTTTTCCATTATCATAAGCTATATGCGAGGAATTCCAGTTATGTGGCATGTCAGGTGTGACTGGAGTTGTTATTAAGAAGGGTCTAATGCAGTAACCCTCATATTTCATGCAAACGTCCTTTGGAACTCCATTAGCGCCTGGAAAAACACCAAAGTAGTTGTCAAAGCTGTGGTTCTCCTGCATTATTATTATTATGTGTTCTATCGGAATTCCTTCTTGGTAAGTCTTAGTAGGTAAAGTTGTTAGGGATAATATAATTGCCAAAGCAAAAATAAATCCCTTCACAAAATTCCTTATCATCACCATAATGTTTAATAGAAGGTAAATTTAAAAAATTATTTTTTCTTATTAATAATGCTAGATAATACACTAACTAGGTATACTAAGGAAAGGGCAAGGCAAATCCAGTAATAAATTGTAGGGTAGCTGGAGATGTAAGTTTCAACTAATGTATTTCCTAGCTGTATTAAATACGGTTCACTTCCAATTATGATGAGGGGATAATTGTTGCTATAGCTATATGATGGAGCTATTACTGGTAAAAAGTAGTTGAAAACAATGTAATTGAAAATTACATAGGAAATTACTGGGAAGATGAGGTATAGTATAGTAGCCCAAAACATTCCAGAGTATTTCCTCTCTTGGCCTATTAATGTGTAATATATATAAAATGCAGAGATAACTATTACGTATATTCTTAAACCAAAAAGTAGTAAGTTAATGAAGTCAAAAATGTCAAAAGTTTTTCCTAAAATGCTAACGTCTAGAATAAATGGAGAGTCTTTTACTACAATAGCCTTTCCTATGCTATACTCCCACCATGGATAGGGAACTAATGCTATAATTAAACTGGAGACATTAGATAGTAGGGATAATTTCCTAACCACTTTGAACACCTAACGACATTTGAGTAGTTACATTTATGTCCAGGAACCCCAACTTAATCTCTACTTTATACCCCTTCTTAATTTCATTTAGCAAACCACTTTCGTTAGTTATCATTATGGAAACGTTCTCAACAGACTTTGATGGAATTGTCACACTATTATAATTGAATTTCAAGTATTTTCCTGAGAAATTATAAAGAGTTATATTGAAATCTGACGTATTATTGAACTCAAGTAAAAGGTTTGAGTTCTTGATTAGTACTTTATCTATTTTAGGCTGAGATCCATTAATTAGCTCATTAATTTCTTCCCTAGTATTGTTTATCAAGTGCGGCAAATTAGTGGAGAAGAGGGCAAAGATCACAATTAAAAGGAAGGATACAGTCCCTGCTACTTTTCCAAAGTCCACAGGATGAATATCATATTTAGAATTTAAGCTCTAACGTTTCTTCAACTTTAATTTGATCAAGAAATCACTAATGTGATAGCAATGATAAAGCAAATGAGGAATGTATTATTCATCTCCTTTTCAGCTTTCTTCGCTGATCTAGGATATCAAGCAGCACTTTCCCTGTTTCCAATTTATTTGGTTTACATCCTCGGTGCCCCAGTGTCCCTTTACGGTTTAGCTGAGGCGATGAACTATGGAATAGGATCTTTCTTCGGTTTTATAGGAGGTAAATTGTCTGATGTTTACGGTTCTAAGAGAATATCAATTATAGGAAACGCCTTAATACCATTAATGTCGTTAATGGTTTATACCTCAAACGTGATAGCCGTTATGTTATTATTTTCTTGGGGATGGTGGATGAGGAACTTAAGAACTCCTCCAAGGAGGGCATTGCTTTCATCTGTTACAGAGGAACATGAGAGGCAGGAGGCTTACGGTATTTTACACGCTTTAGATATTGCTGGCGCTACTATAGCTGTGGGCTATATTACCCTCTCTCTCTTTTTAAAGATTGATATAAAAATCGTCATGTTAACAACTATTGTTTACCTAGCAATAAGCACACTTCTCCTGGCATTAGTTAAACCAGGGAGGAATACATTAAGTTCTAAACAGAGAATTAAACCTGAGGGTAAGAGGGTTATAAGCGGAGTTCTCATTTCGACAGCCCTTTTTGGCTTCAGCTACTTTTCCTTTGGCTTCCCTATCCTAACTGTAACCGAGAAATATAACGAACCTTACTTGGGAACTCTAACTTATATTGTTTTCCTAGCAGTTTCCTCCCTTTCTGGATATTTGTTTGGAAGATTGAAATATAGCGAAGTATTCCAGCTCTCTCTAGGTTATGGCTTAGCTTCAATATCTAGTCTCTGTTTTCAGTTGTTCTCTAGTTTGTACTTATATTTCCTCTCTTCAGCAATAATGGGAGTAGCCGTAGGCATGGTGGAGACATTTGAGCCATCTATAGTATCCAAGATATATCTGAGGGAAGGGGAGGGTATGGGAATCCTAGCAGCCTTCAGGAGCACAGGCCTATTTATAGGTAATTTAGCTATGGGTTTCCTCTACCCTCTTAATCTTGCATATTGGTATGCGTTTTTCGTTTCGTTTTTGGCCTCAATAATAATGTTGGTATCAGGTAAGGGGTATTCAAAGGTTCCTTAAAGTAAATTCTTAAAACAGTTCGTTGTGACAGAGGGACACTAAACTTAAGCCCTTCAGGTAGAGAGGAGCTCAGATCCTATTGGCATTGCTTAAGATTACTAAGAGTGTAAAAACTCGCTTTAGGAAACCCCTTCTAGAAGTATTGTAGTAGATTTTGTATTAATTTATTATTTAAATCTATAGTTTTTAGTAAACATTGCTATTATCATTGTCAAAAACATAAGTATTATGGAGGTTATGAATATTAAATTAAAGGAAAGTCCAGAAGGGAAGAACACAACTCCTAAGATCTTCCCGTCAAAGTAAATCAAGTAAGGCTCCTTAAATGAAGTCATGTAGGTTGAGGCAATTACTGGGCCAATAGCGCTACCTATATTTCTCAACAAAGTGTTAACTCCTAGACTAAGGGCTCTCTTATCTTGGGGGGTTGAAACAGCAACCATGTTAACAATCGGAATAATAACAGAGATAATTCCTATGCCCACAATAAAGGCATCCAAAGAAAGATCAAAAGGTGTCGACCTGTTGAAAATGAAGGTGGAGAAACCTAACATCGAGATTATTGAACCTGTAATTAACAAGGGTTTTGGTCCAAGCCTAGGAGTTAAATTGCCCACTATGGGGCCAACAATAAGCATGACGCTAGTAGCTGGAGCAAACGTTAAACCAGCGGATATTATATCTAGCCCTAAACCATAAGGTTCAGGTAATTGGGAGTAGTACACCACAGAAAAGAACAGAATTAACAATGCAATGCTTGAGGTTAACCCTAGTAAGTTAGCTACTAGGAAATTCCTTATCCTCATTAACCCCAAGCTAATCAATGGTTCCTTGCTCCTCATCTCTATTGGAACAAAAGATATTATAAGTGCAATGCCAGTTAACAATATTAAGATCTCACCAAATGAACCCCATCCTAAGTAGGGTATTTCAGTTATGTAAATTAGTATTAATGTAACACCTATGGTTAGTGTAGCTATGCCAAAATAATCTATTACCTCCTTTCTCCTCACTTCACCTCTTCCTAAAACCCTAGCAGATAAAACTATTAGTATTAACGAGAGTACAAAAGCTATGTGGAAGGCGAACTGCCATCCAAGTATTTGGTCTATATAAGATCCCAAAATTAATCCTAGAGCCGTTCCTATCCCAAATGTACTGCTTAATATCCCTTGGGCAAATGCCACCTTTGAAGGGGGAAAGATATCTGTTATAATAGCCAAACCTATTGGAAACATTGCCATACCTAAACCTTGGATGGCTCTGGAAGCTATTAGGAAATAAACATTTGGCGAGAAGCCAGCTATACCAACTGCTATCATATAAGACAACATTGCAAGTAAGTACATTTTCCTCCTCCCATAAACATCCCCTAATTTTCCAAAGAGAAGAGAGGAAACTCCACCAACAATAATGTAAGAGGAAGTTACCCATGCAATTACTGATTCAGTAGTATTGAAATCGTTTTGTATAGTTGGTAAAGCAGGCACAACCATTGTCTCTACATAGTTAACTAGGAGGGCTACTAAGGAGAGCAATGTTAAAACCTTATTACCCCCATTCACGAATTTCATTGTTCTTTGATTCTTTAAATGGTTAACAATTTTGGTTATTTAATTCACAATTTTACATAATTTATTTTAAAAGTGTAGAATAGTAATTGTAGTTTTGATCTTTTTTTCCTAAGGGCAATAATTTGTTTAACCCATTTATTAATGATTGGTTTACCAGTATATGCACTGCATAGTCTACAATTGAATTAATCTACCATCCAAATTAATGAGTTTCTGTTTAATGCAAAGAACTCTTGAAAGGTAGGATAAATTTCTCCACTAAAGGCAATTGTTCTAAATGGTTAACCAATAACTTAATATTTTCCTCGTCAGCTCTCTTAGGTAATTATCCAGTTCCCTAGCTCTAGTAAGTATTTCCTCTCTGTTATTTACTTCACTTGTCCACTCATTAACCATTTCATATGTTACTTCTGGATGAAACTGGATTCCAAGTGCTCTCTTGTATTTTATTATTTGATAGTATTTCTCGCTATAACCTAATAATTCTGCTCCTTCAGGGATTGTAAACGCATCCTCATGCCATTGAAATACTTCTATTTCCCCTCCTAAGATCTCCTTTATTTCTCCTAACGTCTTTATTTTTTTGAAACCTATTTCACTTCCAAAACTCCCCTTATTTACTAGACCTCCTAGGGTATGTGATATTAGCTGAGAACCCAAGCATATTCCCAAAACCCTTTTATTTTCCTTTATCGCCTTCCTTATTAATTCCTCTTCTATTTTCAGGAAAGGATAATTGTTCATTTCATAGACACTCATTGATCCCCCCATGATAATTAAGGACTCAAATTCCTCATTGCCTTTCAACTCATCTGAATACAATTCCTTGAAGTCTAGAAAATCTTTAATCCTTCCAGCCCCCTCCCTATCCTCGTGTTTTATTAGTAGAAGATTCATTTATTTTCTCATTTAAATAAGAGCCTAATATTTAAATATTAAAGGTAGTAAGAATTAATTACTCAAGGCATAGCCTTCTTAATCTATTACCTCACTAATTTATTGTCTTTAAGGTTTAATTGCTTGGATACTTTTTACTTATACTTTCCAATTGTTAGGTATTTGCAATCAGCAATGATTACCCTTCAACGTTTGCTACCTCATGATTAAAATGATTAACATGCACTCCCTTCTAGATTTCTCCTTAAGCATTCAACGCTTTTCCACTTACCATGGATTTTGAGTCTACTGTTATTCATGGTAAATACTAAGCAACTATGCCCATATGCGAAGCCCTCCTCTTTTCCCACACCCATCAAACCTTAGAGCGGTACTCCATTAAGTTGACAGATCTTCACAGCAATAAATATTATAAGTGAAAGAACTGCCATAAGGATTAACTAGGATAACTGGACCTTTATCTCAATCCTCATCGAGGACATTTTTATTATCGAGAAATATATCATCTCGACGTAAGTGCCTTTAGCAGAACTTCCCCCTAATTGCAGACCCCCTCTTATATTCATTACATCATATAATTAATGTAGGAATCTACTATATTGTGGGCCTTGAGAGGACTGTTACAAGAATGTGAATGTTGATGAGTTCAAGATTTTGCCACATTTCATTCCTAAACTAATTGCCATAAATACAGTAAGGTTAAAGAGGTTTAACTAATAGTTTGTTCAGATGTATGGTTTATATATGAAAGTTATAAGGATGTAATTGCAATTACGAGCACAAATGTAGACCTCTAATACTCTCGAATGTTTACCAGAGTAAGCCATATTTGATGAACTAGTTTTGGGATCAGAGTTGTTAGTTCTTCCTAAATGGTTAGGGTAAACCTTTTTATGATATTCTAGTACTGACTAAAAGTGAATTAATTAATGTTCTTTGAGGAATTTCCTCACCTCGTTTTCTGGGAAGTCACTAAAGCTTGCCCGTTAGCTTGTAAACACTGCAGGGCCAATGCCTTAGAAAAACCTTTACCATGTGAGCTGAAGACAGAAGAGGGAAAGAGATTGCTAGAGGATATATCAAAATTCGGAAGAATAAACATAGTGTTTACTGGTGGAGATCCCTTAAGTAGGGATGATATATTTGAATTAATTGATTATGCTAAACAACTTGGATTAATAGCGTCAATCTCGCCTTCTCCTTCACATAGACTAAACGAGGAAGCTATTATGAGAATTAAAGAAAGTGGGGTAATTTATATGTCGATAAGTCTAGACGGTGCTAGGCCATATACTCATGATATGTTAAGGGGTTTAACTAGTTATAAATATGCAATACATGGTTTGAAATTAGGGCTTAAGTATGGAATTCGAGTACAAGTTAACACTGTTGTGTGGAAGGGTAGCTATCCTGAGTTACCGGAAATAGTTAAAATACTTAAAGGGTTAGGAATAACGATATGGGAGGTATTCTTTTTAATTCCCGTTGGTAGAGGTACTTTGAAATTAGATATACATAAGGAGAATTACAAGAAGGTTGTAGATTTTCTAGTAGAAGTAACTAAGTATGACATTAAAGTCAGAACAGTGGAAGGTCCTTTTTTCAGGAGAGCTTTATTGGAGCATAGCGGAATTTTGCAAGATAATGAATTAATAATGAAGCTAAGGGAATTGCTAGGAAATCCAAGTAAAGAAGAGGTTGATAAATCAATAATTCCAACTAGAGATGGAGTAGGAGTAATTTTTATATCTTATAACGGCTATGTATATCCTAGTGGCTTCTTACCCTTGCCCTTAGGTAACATTCGAGAGAAGAGTATTGTAGATATTTACAGGAACTCAGAGATATTGAAATCAATAAGGGTTGGAGTATTAAAAGGCAAGTGTGGTATGTGTAATTATAAAGATATTTGCGGAGGCAGTAGGGCTAGAGCTTATGCAATCTACGGAGATCCTTTAGCAGAAGATCCAATATGTCCATATTAGGGTGTTACATAAAATATAAAATACTATGAAATTAATTAATTTTACTTATAGATTAAAGTGATTTGTTAATGTTAGTAGCTTAAAGTAATTGGTGCAGTAATTAGTTTCGGTTATTACTAGTAAAAGTTGTAGCTAACAAGACTTAAATTAGTTTAAGTGAAAATATAGGTATGCAAAGCCTGAAAGAAGAAATCTTAAAATTGATCAGAGAGGATAGTGAGTTTAGAACTGAGATTGAAAAATTGCTTTTTGAGACTAGATTAAGCAAGATAATAGAGGCTTTAGAAAAGCTAGAAAGTAATCAGAAATCTCAACTGGAAATGATTTCAAGACTAGCTGAAGCATATAAGTCCCTCACCCAGCAGATGGAGGTGCTGACGAAGAGGGTTGATTCCCTCACCCAGCAGATGGAGGTGCTGACGAAGAGGGTTGATTCCCTCACCCAGCAGATGGAGGTGCTGACGAAGAGGGTTGATTCCCTCACCCAGCAGATGGAGGTGCTGACGAAGAGGG